>OGIO01001012.1_pt1 | contig 27368 bp, 19 predicted proteins | sample 1571841 | NCBI WGS metagenome assembly OGIO01 (sample SAMEA2582111, study PRJEB24529) | metagenome | biome: Human gut stool | place: China | collected 2011
TTCTTGCCCATAAAAGTGTCCCCAGAAAGTGTCTCGCTTTCTGGGGACAGTTCACATGAGAACGTACGCGTTGCCTTTTCGGGCGGATGGAATCGGACAACCCAAAAGACGATGATCGCCTTTGCGAACACGCTCGGCGGTGACCTCTACTTTGGTCTGAACGAAGAAGGAAAGGTCCTTAGGCTTGGCAAAAAGGAGGTCGAACGGATTGCCCGCTCGGTTTACGCTTTTTGATCCGCCGAAACCGACCCCGTCATGCTCGGCCTCGTGTCGACGAAGGTGAAGGCCGTCCATGCCGGCGGCTACCTGCTGCGGGCAACCGTCCTCCCCGGCCAAGATCGTCCTTATGCCCTCAAGGGAGAACGCTACACGGGCGGCGCCTACGTCCGGGACGGCTCGGCCACGGTCACGGCCACCGAGGAAGAAATTCGCGACATGATCCGCGAGAGCGCCCCCGACTCCTGGGAGTCCCGTCTGAGCCGACGGACGGATCTGACGTTCGAGGAAGCCGCCTATGTTTTTCGAAAATACAACATCGACTTTGCGCCCGCTCACCACCGACAGTTGGGGCTTGCGAACGAAAACGGCTACTTCACCCGGTTGGGAGAACTCCTCTCCGACCACAATCAGACTCGATTGGTGATCGAAACCTTTTCCCGGGACGCAGCATCATTATCCGTCCGTGCGCTTTCCGGATCGCTTCTGAGACAATTGGATCGAGCTTTCGATCTCTTTGCGGAGTCGAATCCAGAGACCTTCCACAAGACCGACGGTCTGGCAAACCGACGCTACTTCGCCTGGCCGCCCAAGGCGCTGCGAGAAGCGCTCGTCAATTGCGCCGTTCACCGCGATTACGCCGAACCCGAGCCGACCAAGGTCTCTGTCTTCCCGAACCGTTTCGAATTTTTGTCTTACGGGAGCATCCCCGGGCGACTCAGCGTGGAAGACATCGTTCTCGAAGGCGTCAGCAAGTGCCGCAACGAACACCTTGCGGACCTCCTGAGGCGCCTAGGGTGGATGGAAAATTACGGCTCAGGCTTCCCGATGATCTGGCGGGAATACGCCAATTCCGGCGTGGAACCCAAGCTCGAAGCCACACGGCGGGTCTTTCGCATCGTTTTACCCAGAATTCATGACGAATCGCGCGGGTCGATCAAGGAGCGCTGCCGGGAGTTGTTCGAAAGCCACGACATTCTCGCCATGGCAGATGTGATGAGTTCGTTAAACATATCGAGAACTTCGGCCAACTCCGCCGTCAACGCCCTGCTGCGGGAAGGAATGATCGAAAAGTTCGGAAGCGGACGGACTACCCGATATCGTTCGCTGTTGCGGTAATTTCCGTCGACCCCAAAAAACGCATGCTTTCCCTTCAGATGCAATACCTTGTTTTGCAAGGCGTTTCGTTAAGAAGAGCGCCATGTGTCGAGCGACCATAACCTTTCGGTTCGAAACTTCAGAACGACAAACAAAAAGCGCCGGGCGCTGCGACGTCCACGAGGACGGCTGCAACGCTTCGGCGCTTTACGTCAGTGAAGGTCAGTGACGAGGCGGACGCCCTTCCGGACCACCCTGAGGTCCGCGGTCGGGACCGCGGTTCGGCGCACCGCCGGGGCCGGGTCGGCCGGGACCGCCCTGCGGACCGGGGCCGTGGGGTTTCGGCGGCTGCGGAGGTTGCGCCGGACGGGGCGGCTTGGCCGGCTGAGGAGGACGCGGCTTCGCGCGGTCGGCGAGGAATCGGCGGTACTCGTCCACCGAGTAGCGGCGTCCGTCGTACCACCAGTGACGACCGTCCCAACGGCCTTCGCGGTAGTGCTTGCGGATGTAGTCGCGCGTAAGCGCATCGGCGACGCCGCGCAGGATGTCGCCCAGGAGTTCGTCGGAAGCCTGCGCGCCCGTGGCCGCGAGCCCAAGCGAAGCGGCGGTGAAGAGGATGAGAGTTCGACGTGCGATCATGGCGTTTCCTTGTAATGTTTACTGAACGTACGTTCACTATACAAGACCCCGTCCGCTCCGTTGCCGATCGCCGTATTCGATTGTTTCCGCCGAAACAAAAAGATCGGGCGCCGAAGCGCCCGACCCACAATTCTTTGCGTTTTCTTTACCTTCGCATCAGCGGATGATGCGCGGCGCCTTCGCGAGCTTCGCCATGGAGCTCGTGTCGGGCTCGGCCGACTGACGGTTTTCGAGCATGCGGTCCATCTCTTCGTCGGAGAGATCGTCTTCGTCGTCTTCCGCAACAAGCTTGTCGGCCACCTGCAGGAAGCCCGGCACGACCGGACGTTCTTCAAGCCCCTCGGACTCGTCGGGTTCCTCGACCTTGAGGACGCGGATCGCGAACTGCAGACCGATCCCCGCGAGAGGATGGTTCGCTTCGAGCACGGCCTTCCCGTCGGCGACGTCGGTGACGCGCCAGAGGCGGCCGTCCGAGACGACGCCAGGAACCTCTTCAAAGACGAGGCCGGGCACCACCGTCGCGGGGTCGCCGAGATTGGCGACGTCCGTCATCACGATCGCGTCGCAGTCGTATTCCCCGAAGGCGTCGTGCGGTTCGAGATGAATCGTGAAGCCTTCACCCGGGAAACGCCCCTCAAGCGCGGCTTCGATCTTCGGGAAGATGTCGCCGTGGCCGTGCCAGTAGGTGAGCCCCTCTTCCGGGCTTTCTTCCAGGGTTTTGCCCGTCATGTCGGCCATGCGGACCCAGAGCGTGACGAGACGATTGTTTTCAACAGCGAGTGACATGATGTTCTCGGTTTCGGCGGTCGGGCCAGCCCGTGGGGGCGTCCCGGCCGGGGAGGATGAAAAAGAAAAGCAAGGCGATTATATGCAAGACGGGGACGAGGAGCAAAAAGGCCCAGGCGCCCGAAAGGCCCATGTCGTGCGCGCGGCGCGCCGAAGCCGCCATGAGCGCGATCACCCAGAGGTCGATCAGCACCGAAGCAACGGGGATGAGCTTCTCGAAGGCTTCGTCGGAGAGCCACTCGGCCGTCTCCAAGGGAAGCGTCGCCCAATAAAAGGCGAAGGCGACGAGCGCAAGCGAGGCGACCTCCCGCAGAAAGGTCCTTCGGTCCGAACGCGAGTTCGGGTCGTAGACCGCGAGAAAGAAGCGCCCGATGTGCGCGAAGACTTCAGTTGCCCATCGCATGGACGCGGCGCTCCAACCGGAGGAAGGCCTCTTCGGAGAGTTTTCCGTTGCGAACGAGCTTGCGAAGCTTCTCCACCGTCTGCACCTTGAGCTGAAGGCGAATCGTAAGGTTCTCCCCTTCCAGATTCCCCTCGAGCTTTTTGAGAAGCGCAAGCGCCTCGGGCGGAAGCTCTTCTTCGTCCGTCATCGTGAGACGGGGCGCTTCGTCCGACGCTTCGATGCGGGGTGCGGCGGCTTCGTCGGGTTCCTTCACGTCGGCCCTTCCCTTCGGGCGGGAAACGCCCTCGTACACCTCCACGGGATCCTCGCCCCCGAAGCGGTTGCGGCCTCGGCGTCCCGGCCAGACGCAGAGAAGGAGCGTCACGATCACGTTGATGCCCGGAAGGAGCAGATAGAGCGAGGCGACGCCGTGATAGCCGAGGTCGTGGAGCCGGCGCATGACGAGCATCCAATAGCCCCAGAATAGGAACCAGGCGGCAAGCAGCAATGCCGCGAGCGCGGCGTACTCTTCGAGGCTTGCGACGAAGGTCACCTGAATGTCCTCCGTCGTCACCCAGGCGACGTAGTGCTCAAACGAAAGCCCGTCCTCGACGAAGTAGGAAAGAAGGGTCGAAAGAAGGAAAAAGAGGATCGTTCCCGCGAAGAACGCGCCCCGCCCCGCACGGCCCGCGGCCGTGAGCGAAAAGATCGAACGAAATGTGTCGGTCATGAAGAGCTTTCCTTCCCTTGAAAGAAGAAAGGCGCGCGGCTTCTCGGAAAGGGAAACCGCACGCCTCATCGATGGGGCCGATGAACGCTTAGCGGAGCTGTTCGGCCAAAAGCGTCAGGATCGTCGGCGCAACGCCCGTCTTGTCGGGATTGCCTTCGGCGTCCACGACGGTGAGGCGCGTCTGCGAGCCTTCGTCCGAGAGAACGATGCGGTAGGACGGCGCATCGACCGGGGTGTCGGATCCGAAGACGTTTTCAAACCAGCCGCGTTCTTCCTTCTTGGCCTCTTCGTACTTCTGATCGAGGTAGCGGACGACGTAGTAGCCCGCCGCACGGTCGCGGTCCGTGAGTTCGAAGCCCATGCGGTCGATGACGAGGCCCACCGAGCGCCAGGCGCGGTCGAAGGCTTCGTTGATCACGACGGCGGAAACCGTACCGTCGGCCGCACGTTCGATTTCGCTCAGAGCGCGCGTCGGAAGGTTCTGCAGTTCCTTGGCGATCTGTTCCTTGTCGACGGGCTTGGCGTCCGGATTGAACTGCGCGTCGATGTAGACGGCGAGGCGCTGCAGCATTTCGGCTTCAAGCGTCGGATCGGTCGGACCGGGCTGCCAGATCGTGGTGTCGCCTTCCTTGCCCTTCACCACTTCGACCATCGAACGGTGCGTGAGGAAGACGTCCGTGTTGCCGTCCTCGGTGCGTTCCAGACGCACGCGGTATTGATCGCGTTCGCTCGTCGAATAGACGAAGTCGAGCACCTTGCCGATCGTGCCGCGGATGAAGTCCTGCGGGAGACGGGCCTTGTTTTCGGCCCAGTTCGTTTCCATGAAGCCCGTGCGGGCGTTCTGCTCGCGAACCGTCAGACCGACGGAGGACCAGAAGTCCTGCACGACGACCCAGAGATCTTCGGCGGGAGCGTTCACGCGAAGCCAGCGCTGCTGACCGTCGCGCATCACCTTGGCGACGACCGTCGAGGCGACGATCTGCGAAGCGGGCGTGGCGCCGTTGGCGTCGCTCGCCTCCTGCTGCGCGCGGCGCGCGGCTTCGCCGCTGGCCGTCACGACGGAGGGACGGGTCGGAACGTCAAAACGCCCGTCATTGCCGATCGGCGTCATGTCGGGCGGAACTTCCAGATTGGCGCGCGTCGAAGAGCTTTCGTACTGAACACTCTCCTGATTGAAGACGTCGTCCACGCCGAGAACGGAACAGCCGCCGAGCGCGAGGAACACCGGGGCGAGCGCCGTGAGGCAGAGCGTATTTTTCTTCATGAAAAAATAACCTTTTTTTTGGAAAAGTCCGCGCCCCGACACAGGGGGCGCGACAAAACGGTGTGCAAAGTGTAGCAAACTTCGCCTGCGCCTAGCGGGATTCAGAAAAACGAAAACGTTTTCGATCGTTTCGCACGAAGGGCGCGTCACGGCGCGGCAAGGGGCTCCACGAGCCGCATGCAGGGGCCGGGCTTTTGCCAGACGATCCGCTCGACGGCGAGCCCGCGCTCGGTCTCCCCGCTTTCAAAAGCGATAATGCGGGCGCCCTCGGGCGCAAGACGCAGAAGCTCCCCTTCCTCGAGGAAGTGGGACGGACGCGAGGGCCGCCCCCAGAGCTCCTTGTTGGCGCGCGTGAAGGTTTCCGTGACGAAGTGTCCGCCCGGGCGAAGGCTTTCCCAGAAATGGGGAAAGAGCGGCCGATGGAGGTAATTCGTCACGACGATCGCGCCGAAGCGCTCGGGTGCGTAGGGCCAGGGTTCGCCTTCGAGGTCGCGGCACTCAAGCGTGAAGTTTTCCGTCCCGACGAGGGGTTCGAGCACCGAGACGTCGCGGTCGACGGCGAGCACCCGGTGACCCGTGAGAAGGAGCCAGGCCGTGTGGCGTCCCTCGCCCGCGGCGAGGTCGAGCACCTCCTCGCGCGGATCGAAGAGCGGCGCAAAGCGCTTCACCCAGGCCGAGGGCCGGCGCATGGCTTCGCAGGTGATGCGGGGAAGATTCTCCATGTCGGCCTCAGACGATGAGATTCACGAACCAGTTCGCAAAGATGAGGAAGGGCTGCAGGAAATAAGAGAGAAGCCCCGTCGCCATCAGAACGAGGAGGATGAAGATCCCGTAGCGCTCGACGCGCTCGAATTGCACCGACCAGCGGTAGGGAAGAAAGCCGTTGAGGATCCGTCCGCCGTCAAGGGGCAGAATCGGCAGAAGATTGAGCGCCATGAGGATGAAGTTCACCGAAATGCCCGCCAGGCACATGTCGATGAAAAAGCCCCCGCGCAGTCCCGCAAGAAGCAGGATCTTGAAGAGGCTCGCCCAGAAGACTCCCTGCAGGAAGTTGGCGGCGGGACCCGCCGCGGCGACCCAGACCATCCCCCAGCGCGGGTCGCGCATGTAGCGCGTCACGACGGGAACGGGCTTGGCCCAGCCGAAGATCATCCCGCCCATGCCCGCGAGACTCGAGCCCACGAGCATGATGAGGGGAAGCGCGATCGTCCCGAAGGGATCGACGTGCGGCAGGGGATTGAGCGTCACGCGCCCGAGCATGCGGGCCGTGTTGTCGCCGAACTTCGAGGCCATCCACCCGTGGGCGGCCTCGTGCATCGTGATGGCGAAAAGAAGCGGAATCGCGTAGACGCAGATGGTTTGAATGGTGTGGGCAATGTTCATTTGTTTTGGTCGGGCTCTCCGGCGAAGCGCCGGGAAAACCGTCTCCTCCTTGTGGAATCTTGTGCGTATGGGTTGTCAGGCGTAACCGAAAAGCGTCCAGACGGGCGTGAGGTCGGGCGGAAGCGGCGGCTGACAGCCCGGACGCGGCCGCGGCGAGCGGTCGCTGTGCCAGTCCGAGCCCGTGCTCGCGAGAAGCTTGCGGTCCCGGGCGACCTGCGCATAGTGCACGTTCGCTTCTTCCGACTGCGAGCCGGAAGTGACTTCAATCCCCTTGCCGCCCGCCGCAAGGAAGGCGTCGATCATGGCGTCCGCCTCCCAGCCGCGGCGCAGACGATAGCGCCCGGGGTGCGCCAGAATCGGAAGGGCCCCGCGCTCGAGCAGAAAACGCACTCCCTCTTCCAAAGAGGGCCAGGGCGCCTCGACGTAGGCGGGTCCGCCCTCACCCAGATAGCGGTCGAAGGCCTGCTGCTGATTCTTGACGACGCCCGTCTCCAAGAGCCACGCGGCAAAGTGCGTGCGCGAAAGCGTAAGCGGCGAATCCGCCCGGGCGAGCGCTCCCTCATAGGCGCCCGAAAGACCAATCGCCTCGAAGGCCTCGCCCATCTTCACGCCGCGCTCGGCGCGAAGACGTGCGGTCTCGCGAAAGCGCTCGACGACGACGGGGTCTTCCGGGGCGATCCCGAGTCCCACGACGTGAAGCACCGTCCCGCCCCAGCGTACCGAAAGCTCGACGCCCGGAATGAAGGCGATTCCCGCCTCCTTCGCGGCTTTTTGCGCGCGCGGACACCCCGCCGCCGTGTCGTGGTCCGTGACGGACAAAAGCGTCACGCCCGACGCACGGGCGAGTTCGACGAGCGCCTCGGGAGTGAGCGCGCCGTCGGAAGCGTTCGTATGGGTGTGCAGATCCACCGTCATGATGAAAAAACTCAGAGCGACGTCAGGGGTTTCGGCGCGTTCGTCTGATAGGCGCTCGTGCCCCAGAGCGGCACGGTCGAGAGCGAATGCTTGAAGCTCCCCGTCGTTTCCTTCGTCGAGTACGAAACGTAAAGAAGCGTCTGCGTGTCGGCGTCGTAGATGCGGCGGATCTTCATCGTTTTAAAGAAAATGCTCTTGGACTTCGCGAAGACCACCTCGCCCGACTTCGAGCGGTCGATGCCTGCGATCATCTCGGGCGTGATGTCGCCCGTCTGACGGCAGGAAACCGAGCTGTCCGAGGGATCCGAAAGGGCGAGGTTCGCCTCGATGCTCGCGACGTGGCAGGTGACGCCCGGGACCTTCGGGTCGACGAAGTGTTCAATCTTGATGTCCTTGAGCGTAAAGATGCCGAGCGAGACGTCGCCCACGGTGTCTTCCGAGCCCGTGCAGCCGGCAAGTCCCAAGGCCGCGGCAAGAAGCGAAGCCGTCAAAAGAAGTTTGCGTTTCATGCGGGAAAAATCCGTTTTGCGATGAAATGACTATTGTACTTGCGCCCGAGCTCGGGAAGCCCTTCCAAAGCCTTTCGAATTCTTTCGGATTTTTGCCGTCATGCTCGTTACCCCCTACTCGAACGGCGTCGGCTTCGCTACAATGTTCGATTCCCGTTTTTTCCTTCGTCTTCCCCTCTTTTGCAGGACGCCATGCTTTCTCATCCGGAAGTTCTCAGCTATTGGCACGACCGCGTGCGCGACGCGTTGGCATTCACGCCTCCCGAAGGTTTCTTCCCGCGCACGAGAGCGAAACACCTCACGGACTTCGCGGTCTCGGAAGGCTGCGTCGAAGCGCACGCCCCCTCGGGCGAGACGATCCGCTGCCGCGTCCAGAAGGCGAAGGACGAAGAAAAGGAACGCTTCGCGCAAAAGCTCGCCGACGCGCCCGACCTCCTGAGCGACTGGCTCGAAGGGAACCTGCGGCCCTCGCACGCGGACCTCGCCGAAGCCTCCGGGATTCCCTTTCTCGCGCCCTTTCACGCCGAAACGCCCGACGAAGCCGCGCTCTGGATGCTGACGGCCGAAGAAACGGGAAGCGACCCCGCGCGTCTTTTCCGTCTCTACGGGATCGATCCCGCGTCGCTTTCGCGCACGATCGGGACGGACTATCTGCAGCTCACCGCCTCGAAGGCGCCGACGCTCTCGGAGGTCGTTGCGCCGCTTGCCGCCGAAGACGCCATGAGCGCCGTCCCCGAGCGCGCGGAGGCCGAACGCTTTTTGCACGCCGTCCCCTACGCGCTTCTTGAAAATCGTCCCGACGACTTTCTCACTCTTCTCCCCGAAGACATGCCGCTTGCGAAGTCGAAGAACTACCGCAAGCGCTTCCGCCGTGACTTCCGCAGAATCCGCGACCGCGTGGAGAACGTTCTGCGCGCCGTCGCCGAGGAAAACGCCCGCCGCAAGGAATCCTTTGCCGAGGGCGAAGCGCCCGCCTCCGACTCGGGCGACGCCGCCAAGGCCGCCAAGGCGCGCTTCGTGTCGCTTCTCGGCTATCCCGACGGATTTTTGTTGTCCGTGCGTCTTCAGACGACGATCGATGCGGGCGGCGCCGATCTGCGCCGAAAACCCGTGGAACGTCTTTTCGCGCGCTCCCGCATCCGCTTGACGAACGCCGAATTCGAAGCGCTCGAACGGGAAGTCACGCCCGCCCGCGAAGCGGCGGCTCTTCTCGCCCTCACGAACGCGGAAACCGAAGCGATGACCCGCGACATCGAGTCGCGCCGCGCGGTCGTGCGCGCCGCGGCGCGTCTGATCCTTTCGGGCCAGATCCGTCCGATTCTCTATCGGGCCGCCGGAGTCGAACACCCCGCTCCGCGTCTTCTCTGGGTGCCCGCGCTGCAAAACGACGGCGTCAAGGCCGTCTTTCAGACGCTCTCGGCCGCGCTCACCTACCGTACCGACGATCTCGTCGACCCCGAGACACTCGCAAACGCCGGCTTCCCGGCACCCGAACTCCCCGACGAACCCTCCGACGAAGCATCCGACGATTCCCTGGACGAAAAGGCCGAAGGTGTAAGCGGTGAAGAGGCTGCGCCCGCCCGCACGGCCGTGTCCGTTGCGGAAAACGAACGACGCGTGCGCACGATCGTTCTTCTGGCGCTCTCCGACGCGATCAAGGCGCTCTTTGCCGCCTACTCGGGCGACATCGAAAAGGCGAACCTGCCGACGGCGCTCCTTTTGGGCGAAGACACCTCTCCGCTCGACGGTCTCCTCACGGACCGTCCGATGAAGCTGCTTCTCGCGGCCTTCCGTCCCTTCCAGCTCGCAAGCCTCTACCCGTGGATGCCCGCGCTCACGCTCACGCGCCTTGCGAAGGGCAGAACCGAGCTCACCTTCGGGATTCTCTCGCGCGAAGCCTCGCACCGCGAACTCAAGTTCGACGCCGAAACGCGCAAAAAGGAAGAGGAACTCCACGAAAAGGGCGAGTTCGGGTCCTCTCCCGTCCCCTATTCGCTCCTTCTGGCGTCGCCCCGCTGGCAGACGCACCGCTACGCGGCGGCCTCGGCCCTCGCCGCCTTCGTGAAGGCCCTTCCCGCGCTCTCCGCCCTCTTGAACGGCCGCGGTACGATGACGCTCGAACCCGCGTTTCTCAAGACCTTCTTCGCGGAAATCGCGCCGCAGATCACCTGGCTCGGCGTGCCGCTCGTGCTCCCCGGAAAACTGCGCGGCCTTCTGCGCCCGCGCCTGATCGCCCGCGTGGGCACGATTCCCGGAGGCGGCGTCGGCAGTTTCCTCACGCGCGAAACGCTCAGCGAATTCCGCTGGGAGGTGGCGATCGGCTCTCGCACAATGACGCTCGAGGAACTTCGCAAGCTCATGGACGAAGTCGGCAACGTCATTCCGATCGAAGACGAATTCGTCTTTCTCTACCCGAAGCTCCTCGAAGACATGGAGGAGATCGCAAAGAAGTCGTCCGACCCCTTCGAGCGCCTGCGCGCGACCCTCACGGGCGAATGGCGCGGCGCCGAGGTGCTGGCCGACGACGACCTTCGCGAGCGCATGCGCGTCCTCACCGACGTGAAGGACTTTCCCGTCCCCAAGAATCTGCACGCGGAACTTCGCCCCTATCAGCACCGCGGCTACTCCTGGCTCATGAAGAACCTGCGCCTCGGTTTCGGCGGCCTCATCGCCGACGACATGGGGTTGGGCAAGACTCTGCAGGCGATCGCCGCGATGACGCAGCTGAAGGAATCGGGAGAACTCGCCGAAAAGAAGATTCTCTGCGTGCTCCCCATGGGGGTGCTCACGAACTGGGCGCGCGAAATCGAACGCTTCTCGCCCACGCTCACCGTAGGGCTCTACCACGGGCTCGACCGCGCCATGCCGGAGGTGCTCCCCGACGTGACGCTCACGAGCTACGGCACGCTTCGCCGTGACGTGGAGGTTTTGAAGAGCCGCCGCTGGCGCCTCGTCGTCCTCGACGAAGCGCAGGCCGTCAAAAACCCCGCCGCCGCGCAGTCGAGCGCCGTGCGCTCGCTCACGGCCGACGCCGTGATCGCGATGACGGGCACGCCCGTCGAAAACCGTCTGATGGAATACTGGTCGATCCTCTCGGTCGTGATGCCGGGACTGCTCGGTTCGGCCACGGACTTTCAGCGCGAGTACGCGACGCCGATCGAAATCGACCATGATCCGGCGCGCCTCGAAGCCTTCCGACGCCTCACCGCGCCCTTCATGATCCGCCGCGTGAAGTCGGACAAGTCGATCATCCGGGATCTGCCGGAAAAGAACGTGATCGACCGCTTCACGTCGATTACGAAGGAACAGGCGGCGCTCTACGCGAAGACGCTCGACGAATCGATGCGAAAGCTTCGCGGCGAAGACCGCTCGATGACGCTCGCGCAGCGCCGCGGGATCGTGCTCACGCTCATCATGAAGTTGAAGCAGATCTGCAACTCGCCCTCGCAGTTCCTCGGCACGCGCACGGAAAAGCCCGACGCCGGCAAGGGCGTGGCGCTTCTCGAAATTCTGTCGGAGTGCCGCGAGAGCGATCGAAAGGTCCTCATCTTCACGCAGTTCCGCGAGATGGGCGAGCGTCTGCAGGAGTGGATCGCCAAGGCGACGGGCGAGCGCCCCGACTTTCTGCACGGGGGCGTCACGCGCGAGCGCCGCGCCCGCATGACGGACCGCTTCCAGAACGACCGCACGGTGCGCACGATGATCGTGAGCCTCAAGGCGGGCGGGACCGGCCTCAACCTCACGGCCGCCTCCGCCGTCGTTCACTACGATCTCTGGTGGAATCCTGCGGTCGAGGATCAGGCCACCGACCGCGCGCACCGCATCGGACAGCGCCGCGACGTGCTCGTCTACCGCTTCATTTCGGCGGGGACCTTTGAGGAGCGCGTCAACGAACTTCTCGCGCAGAAGCGCCGTCTGACGGACCTCACGGTCCACTCGGGCGAAAACTGGCTCGGCGATCTTTCGAACGACGAGCTCGATCAACTCTTCCGTCTTTCTCTCTAAGAAGGAGCCGTCATGCGTTTGGATCTTGCCGCACGCGTTTTGAAGCGCATCGCCGAGAAAGGGCGCCTTTCGCTCCTTCCGCAGCTGCCGCCCTCGATTTCGTCGCTTCTCCACGAAGACGCCGAAGTGATCGCCGCGGCGCTCGAACGTCTCCCCGCGCCGATCCGCTCGGGGATGGCCGCGACCCTCATCGAAACGGGCGAGCGTGAAGGGCTCATGAACGACCCGGCGCCGGCCGTTCTCTCCGAAAGCTTGACGGAGACTTCCGAAGAGGAAGTTGAGGATCGCGACGAAGACGAGGAATGGGCCTCGGCGGGCGTTGCCTACGAACCCTCGCACGAGCCGGAAATGCGCTTTTTGCCGCGCCCGAACGTCTTTTCCTACGGACCGCTTGCGGGCGACTTTCCGCTCGTCTCCATCGTCTCGACCGACGTGAACGAGGCGCGCCTCGAACTCTCGCGCGCCCTCCCCTACGGAAGCTTCGTGCCGCTTACGACGGCGCCCGCCGAAGGGACCGATCCGCGAAGCGCCGTCGTGACGGCCCGCGAAACGCCGAGCTGGCCGCCCGTTCCGGCGAGCGACCGGGGCGTGGGCGTCCTCATTTTCGAGCGCGACGCCGTTGTGCTTCGCGCCCAAACCGACGACGAGGTCTTCAACGCCTATGCGGCGGACCTCCTCGCCGCCACCTGCGGCGACGGCGCGATTTTCTTCTTCGTCCCGGGGTGTTCGCGCTTCACGGCGATTCTTCGTAAAACGCATCCGTCGCTTGTGGGGTTCTTTGCCGAAATCCGCAGGGAGGACGCGTCGCTTCTCACGATCGGTCACCCTGGAAACGAGCCGATCGTCGTGAGCGGGCGCGCGCCCAACGGGCGTCCGATGTGCCGCTACACGCGTCCCGTCACCAAGGGAGGCGTTTCCAACTGCACGCTCGAAGACCTGCGCCGCTATGTTTCGCGCCTTCTCGAAGCCTTCCCGGAATGCCGCGCCTTCCCCGAAGGAGTGGCTTCCGCGCGCACCCTTCACGGGGGACTCTCGGCCCGCAAGGTGATGCCGAGCGACAAGTGGGCAAGGGACGTTCTCGCGCAATACGGCATCGCGCCCTTTGACCGCTTCGCCTCGGTCCACATGCCCTTCAACGACCCGGCCCTGATCGCCGCGGTCGACGCCGCCGCCCGCGTGGAGGCGGGACGGCGTACGCGCTGAGTCGTCAGACCTTACCGTCCGCGAGCCAGGATTCGGCCAGTGAAAGGAAGACCGCCTCCGCCTCGCGGATGCGAACGGTGAGGCAGCGTTCTTCGGGCGTGTGGGAGAACTTCGGATCGCCCGGCCCAAAGTAGACGGCGGGCACGCCGAAGCGCTCCATGAAGCCCGCCTCACCCCAGCCCGTCATGTTCCCGAACCCGACCGAGCGCCCGAGAATGCGCTCGGCCGCGTCCTTCAGACCGACCACCGCCGGGTGCGTCGTCGGCGTTTCCATCGAAGGCCAGTCGCCCGTCACTTCGAATCGCACCGAAAAGTCCGGATCCCCCGCACGGCATTCGTTTGCAATCTCTTCAAGAAGCGAGAGATAGTCTTCGGGTGTTTCGCCCGGAAGGTAACGCACGTCGATTACCGCCTCCGCAGCGTCGGGCACGACATTGGGCTCGGTCCCACCCTGAAGCGTTCCGAGACTCATCGTGGGAGAACCGAGCGGCGACGTGCGGGAAGAATCGGCGGGAAATGTGCTTTTTCGTCCCGAACCCGGCCGTTTTCTTCCTTTTCGAATCGAACCGACCACAGGACGCGTCGGGCGCTATAGACTGCTTCTAAGTCTTGAAAAGGACCGCCCCGCTTGCCCGGGGGGCCCTTCTCTCCTCCAAAACGACAACCACAAAACGGCGGACTGACGCGTCGCCCCCGAACACCGCTCTCCGCCCCGAAGACGCATGACCGATGCCCCATTCATCATCGAGCGATTCCGCGCTGAGCGCGAAGTCCTCGTCGACCGTTACGAACGCGCCCCGCACGCGGGCGACTTTCTGCGCGACCACAGCCGTGCGCTCGACCGCGCCCTGACGGCGCTCGCCGACCTCTTCGATCTCCCGCGCGAAGGATTCGCCCTGGTCGCCGTGGGCGGCTGCGGGCGAGAAGAACTCTATCCCTACTCCGACATCGACCTTCTCATTCTCATGGAGGACGATCTGGCGGAAGATGCGGCGCTTGGCGAACGCATTTCGAACTTCCTTGCGGAACTCTGGAATTTCGGCCTCCCCGTAGGCGCCTCGGTGCGAAGTGAAACGGCCTTTCTCGAAGAGGCCGCGGGCGACGTGTCGGTTGCGACGACCTACCTCGAAGAGCGTCTCCTGCGCGGAGACGAAGCGCTTCTCACCCGTGCGCTCGAGCGCTTTCACGCCCAGCTCGACGCCAAGGACTTCTTTCAGAAGAAGATGCTCGAACTCGCGCGGCGCCATCAGCGCTACGAAGACACCCCCTATTCGCTCGAACCCAACATCAAGGAGAGCCCCGGGGGCCTGCGCGACATTCAGGTCTTTCTCTGGTGCGCGAAGGCCGCGCACATCGCGACCGACTTTCGAGACCTCTCGAAGTCGGGGCTTCTCTCCGAAGAGGAAGTCGAAACGCTCTACCGCGTCCACGACTTTCTCAGTCACCTTCGCATCAACCTGCACCTTTGCGCAAAGCGCCACGAAGACCGTCTGATCTTCGACCTGCAGGAAGCGCTCGCACAGCGCCTCGGGTGGCTGCCGGCCGGCCCCATGCGCGCCTCCGAGCGCCTCATGAAGGCGTACTACCGCAACGCACAGCAGGTCGTGCAGATGTCGCAGCTGCAGCTTTATGCGCTCTCCGACCGGCTTCTCGGCGACATGACGGGCGCCAAGGTTCTTCCGATCGCGCCGGGCTTTACGGCCCGCGGCGACGAAATGGACATCGACGACCCGAAGCTCTTTGAAAAGCGTCCGAGCGCCATGCTCGAGACCTTCCTCGTCTTTGCCGAGCACATGGAGTTGAAGCGCATGTCGACGCGCCTTCTGCGCGCCCTCTGGCACGCGTCGCTCGGCATCGACGACGACTTCCGAAACGATCCGAAGAACCACGAAACCTTCCTCAAGATCCTGCAGCTCCCGCGCGGCACCTACCACGCCCTGAAGCAGATGAACCTCTGGGGGATTCTCGGGCGCTATCTTCTGCCTTTCCGGCACATCGTCGGGCAGATGCAGCACGACCTCTACCACATCTTCACGGTCGATCAGCATACGCTTCGCGTCGTTCGGAACATCCGCCGCTTTGCGCGAAGCGACTTCGCGCACGAATACCCCTTCTGCTCGGACATCATGGCGGGGCTCGACCGGAACTGGCGCCTTCTCATCGCGGGCCTCTTTCACGACATCGGAAAGGGCCTCGGGGGCCGGCACGAGGAAATCGGAGCGAAGCGCCTCGAAGCCTGGGCGCGCTCCATGCACTTTGCCGAGGAAGACATCGACTTCATGTGCTTTCTCGTGCGCGAACACCTCACGATGAGCCTCACGGCGCAAAAGCGCGACATTTCCGACCCGCAGGTGATCGACGCCTTCGCGAAGGTCGTGAAGACAAAGGAACGTTTGGACGCCCTCTATCTCCTCACGGTCGCCGACATCCGCGCGACGAGTCCCAAGGTGTGGAACCCCTGGAAGGCGCAGCTTCTCGAGGCGCTTTACCGCACCACGCTCTCGCGCCTCAAGGGCACCTGGGTGACCCCCAAGACCGCCGTTCTCGAACGGCGCCGAGAAGTGTGCGCAAAACTCGAAGGCAAGCTCTCCGAAGCCGAGCGCGAAGCCCTTTGGCGCGAGCTCGACGTCGTCTACTTCCTTCGCAACACGACGGACGACATCGTCTGGCACGCCCTCTCGACAGCGGGGCATCTGGAAGACCGCACGCCCTTGGTGCGCGTGCGCGAACACCCGACGCTCGGGGGCCTGCAGGTGCTCGTCTACACGCCCGACCAGAAGGACCTGTTCCTCCGCATGGTCGCCTACTTCGGCGCAAAGAGCCTCTCGATCATGGACGCGCGCATCCACACGACGCAGCACGGTTGGGCGCTCGACACGCTCCTTGTGACGGATCCCTTCGAGCACGACACGCCCGAGCGCACCGCCCGGAAAATCGAGCGCGAACTCCCCGAGGCGCTCAACGTCTCGAACCTCGTCCCCAAACCCCGCCGCGGCAAGCTCTCGCGCCGCTCTCGCCACTTCCCGACGCGTCCCATGGTCACGATCGTCCCGACCGCTTCGGGAAAGGCCTGGCTGTTGAACGTCATCTGCACGGACCGCCTCGGACTCGTCTACGACATCTCCGACATCCTTGCACGGCACAACATCAACCTGCAGACGGCGAAGATCACGACGCTCGGCGAGCGCGTCGAAGACGTATTCCTCATCGACGGCCCCGTGCTGCGCGACGAAGCGACGCTTCTTGCGATCGAAGCGGAGATCATCAAGGTGCTCGAACCCGCGGCGTAAAGCCCTCGAAGGCCTACTCCTTCGCGGGCCATAAGAATGCCGTAGGCGAAACATCTCAGTCGGTTTGAGAAGCCGCGCAAAAGGAGAATTTTCTTTTTGCGCGGCGCCCCGTCCGTCCCCGTCCCGCCGTATAGTGGAGGGACTTTCACTTCGCACGACGAGGACGGCTCCCATGCAAAACGAACTTTTTTCGCAACTTCAGCCCCGCCCCGACGATCCCATCCTCGGGCTCAACGAACTCTTTCAGAAGGACGAACGTCCCGAAAAGGTGAACCTCACGGTGGGCGCCTACCTCACCGACGCGGGCGTGATGCCGCTCCTTCCGACCGTGGAGGAAGCGACGAAGCGCGTCCTTGCGCGCCGCGAACCCCACGCCTACATCCCGATGTCGGGCCTTCCCGCCTACAACGAGAGCGTGCGTCGTCTTCTCTTCGGCGCCGAGCGCGCCCCGGCGCTCTCCGAGCGCACGGCCACCGTGCAGACGATCGGCGGTACGGGAGCGCTCTACCTCGCGGCGCTCTTTGCGAAAAACGTTCTCGGCGTAAAACTCGTCGTCGTGTCGGACCCGACCTGGGGCAACCACATCGCGATCTTCAAGCTCGCGGGGCTCGAGGTCGCCACCTACCCCTACTACAACCGCACGCTCGGCGGCCTTCGCTTTGACGGGATGCGCTCGGCGCTTTCGACCCTTCCCGCCAACACGATGGTTCTCATTCACGCGTGCTGCCACAACCCGACGGGCGTGGACCTCCCGAGGGACGCCTGGAGCGAAGTCGTGAAAATCGTGAAGGAACGCAATCTCGTCCCGCTTCTCGACATCGCCTATCAGGGATTGGGCGACGGACTCGACGAGGACGGCTACGCCCCGCGCCTTTTCGCCGACGAAGGCGTCGCGGCGCTCGTTGCGGCGTCCTCTTCGAAGAACTTTGCACTCTATGGTCAGCGCGCCGGAGCCCTGCACGTCCTCACGCGCTCGAATGAGGAAAAGCGCACGGTCGAATCCATTTTGAAGAGCCTCGTTCGCTCCACCTATTCAAATCCTCCGAAGTTCGCGGGCTCGGTCGTCGCGGAAGTCCTCGCCGACCCCGAACTCGAAGCCCGCTGGCGCAAGGAAGTCGACGAAATGCGCGAGCGCATGGTGCTTATGCGGCGGCTTTTCGCCGAGGCGGGCGAGCGCCACGGCGTGGACCTTTCGTTTGTCGTCGGACAAAAGGGGATGTTCTCCTTCACGGGCTTCACGAAAGAAATGATGACGGAGCTTCGCGAAAAATACGCCGTCTACGGCGTAGCAAACGGCCGCATCTGCGTGGCCGGACTCAACCGCGGCAACGTCGAATACGCGGCCGAAGCCTTTGCGAAAGTGCTCGCCGGCCGATAAGCCGTAGCGCCTCCCAACGAAGTCCCGCAGGCGCATAGCCTGCGGGACGCAAAAAGAAGGCCCGCTTCCGGGAAATGCCGGAGGCGGGCCGATTCGTTCTTGGGGATGAACCGCTCCCTGCGAAGCGGATCATCCTTGGAAACGCCGGTTAGAAGGCGTAAGAAGCACGAACCTGAACGTTCGCGGCGCTGCGTTCTTCGTTACCCCAGTCGTAACCAGCCGAAAGACCGAAGCGGAAGACGTCCTTCTGAACGTCAATGCCGAGGCGCGAACGGACCTTCACATCGTCAGCAAACGTGAAGTTGTAGTCCGACGAAGCTCCCGCGAAGTCGACGGCCTGGTCGTAGTCCTTGTCGCCGACGGTCGGAACGACCGCAAGCGTAAAGGACGGAGCAACCTTCATGCCGTTGGTTTCGAAGGACTTGGCGATTTCCGCGCCGATCGGGAATTCGACCGCCGTAGCATCGGCGTCGTCAACCTTGGCGCCGTGACCATTGCGGTAACCGTCCCCGCGAATGTGGTAAAGATCGGCCCCGACAAACGGCGTCAACGTGGCAAAGCCCAGATCCCAGGCCTTGCGGATCTGCACGCCGGCAGACCAAACGGTCGTCGTCGTGTCGGTGTCGACATCAGCCAAACCGCCCACGGTCAAATCGCTCTTCAACCACACCGCAGACACGTCGCCCAGAACGTCGAAGCCGCACGCAGTCGTACGACCGTAGAACGACAGACCGTAGTAGTCAAAGTCGTCCTTGGCGTCCACGTCGTGGTTCTTCGTATCGCCGGTACCAGCCGAGAAAGCGAGACCATAGGTCGTGCCGTCAAAGTCATGTTCGCCGCCGACAACGACACCATAGGCCGTCGTCTTCGTGTGGAGATCCACACCGCCCGACGAAATGCCCTTCAACTTCGTCTTACCACCGGTGATCTGCACCCAGAGACCCTTGTCGTTCATCGCGGTCTTGTCGCCGAGGCGAACCGCATCACGAAGTTCGATCGAACGATCGAAAGCCGTCGTAAAGGTCGTGAGTGCACCGGCCGGATTCATGGCTGCGTCAAAGCGAGCCGAGAGATCGTCGCGGGACAACGTGCCCGAAGCATCCGTGAGGAGCTCGTCCACCCACGCGTCACCCGCTTCCATGCCGGCATCGGCCAAGGCCGTACCCTGCATGTTCGGATAAACGATCGACGCAGCCTGAAGTTCGGCACCGAACGTACCGTCTTCATTTACCGTCAGATCCCACATAGCATTCCCAGTAAGAACCGTTTCTTCGGTGTTCCAGAAATTCTGCTCTTCAGCGTTCGTCAGCTTGTAGACAACACCTTCCTTCAATGCGCCAATAATGACGGCCTTGGAATCAGTTGCCACCTCAAAAGTCGTAGCAGAGATGAGCGGCGTCTCCGCATCCGCCTTCGTCATGTCGGCAACGAGAACGGCATTGGAAGCAAACGAGACGGTCCCCGCCGGCTTGTTGGAAGGAACATCCGTCAAGTCACTGTCCACCACGAGAGTGCCCGTCACGGTAATCGGAGAACCGACATACGCGGCGGCCAGCGTACCGGTATTACCCCACGTGAGGGTGCCATTCTCAAAGAGTTCGAGGAAGGCCGCATCGTCATTCGTACCCAAAACGGCATAGCTGTTCTGGCCGACGACGATATTGCCGTCGATCGTCGTATTTTGGAAGACCAAATGAGAGGCATCGGTAACTTCCTTACCGTCAACCCACGTCGGATCCAGGAAGAAAGTAAGTCCTTCAATGGATTCGGAACCGACCGTCAGCTTACCGGCCGTTTCGGACGTCCCGACTCGAACGGTGGCGGTGTTGCCTTCGGCTTCGTGAACAATGCTTTCGGCCGTCACCGAGCCGAGCACCGTCACGGTAGCGGCGTTGTCAACCGTGAGCTTCGTCACGGTGAGATCGCCGGCGTGCACGGCAATTTCCGACTTATCGGCAGCAGCTACATCAGCCACGGTGAACTTGCCGTTTTGCACGGAAAGTTTTGCTCCAGTGCCTTCCCCTTCAGCGCCTTCCAACTTGACTTGAGCGGTCGTGATTTGGCCCGAAGTCGAACCGTCGGCTTTCCCGAGAGAGAGTTCACCCGAAACGGCAATCGTCTTGTCACCTTCGGTTTGGTCAAAGTTAACGAGTTCACCGTTGTCGGCATTCCCGACAAGCGTAACCGTCTTGTCGTTCGACACCGTCACATTGGTAGCGTTGTTAACCACAAGGCTTTCCGCCCCGAAGTTCTTGTCGAGCGTCACGGAACCTTCCGTTTCAGAGCCAGAAACTTCCACGTCTACCGTTTCGTGGATGGCTCCTTCTTCGACTTGGTCATAACCGATTTCTTCCAGGACGCTACCGTCATCATCCACCAACTCGCCCGTGAAGCTCACCGTGCCGTTCTGCACCAAATTCGTGGCGCTCTTAGCGTACGTAAGGTTGTACTTCGCGTCGTTTACGGAGAGAGTACCGCCCGTGATCGTCAGACCAGCCTTAAGTGCGCCAGCATCGGTACCGCTACCGTCCGCCCCCAAAGCGTTCGTGAAGAACTGACCGGACGAAGACATAAGCTTCCCGTCTTCCAGGGCCAACGTCGCACCGTCACCAATCGTGATCGTATCGACAGAAAGTTCACCGCCCGAAATCGTCGCGAGGCCTTGTTCGATTGCCAACGTGCCAAGCGCAATCGTGCCGCCCGTCACCGACAGGGCGCTCTTTCCTTCAACGACAGCCGTATTAACCGTGATGCTCGTGTAGTCATAATTACCCGCCGAGAAGACCAATTCGGGCGCGACCCCAGCATTTTCCGCGTCAGGCGCGACCAACCAACCGTTGACCGTCGAGGCGTTGTCAATGATGCCGAAGATACCGCCAGCCAGTTCAAAGCGACCGGAATCCATCTGCATGATGCCGTCGGCACCCAGTTCAGACGCTTCTTCCTGATACACGGACCCGGAGGACAAAACCCAATCGTTCGAATGGAAGCCACCGTGATTGATGAGCGTCGTGCCGTTCCCGAGCGTCACGCGTCCGCCAACTTCGACATCATTCTTAACGGTGTTCGTGAACGTGACGTTGTTCAGCGTCACATCCCCGGTGACGTTGATTTCGCCATTGTTTTCAAACGAACCGTTGGCGAAGGTCAGAGATTCCTGCGAGATCGTGGCGCCTTCCGCAATCGTACCGGTAGCCTGCTTAGCGTCAATCGTGAGAGAACCCGTGCCGTCAATCGTCCCGGAGAGTTCCAGTCCGCCGTTGACGGTCGTCGTACCGTCCATCCTGACCGTCATGTCTTTGTCAACGAGCACGGCACCATTGAGCGTCGTTTCACCGGCAAAAGTCACGCCGAAGTGGTCGCGTGTCGGGAAGGCGTCCGCATCATCGGCGGTCTGCATGCCTTCGGGGATCTTTTCGGCGTACTTCACGACAAGCGCGTAAGCGTCACTGCCCGTGGCCGTGACGTCCGTCTTGCCGTTGAAGGTCAGATTAGCGTTGCCCAGGGCGTAGATGCCGGCCGTAACCTTGTCTCCAAGTCCTTCGGCGCTAATGGTCAGAGTACCGTTAGAGACAAACTTGCCATCATCGGCATAGAGACCGACCGCTTCGCCGCCCTTGGCGGTAATCGTGAGCGAAGTGCCCTTGTTAACGGTGACAGTGGCGTTCGTACCCTCCCGATCACCGTCGGAATTATGCATGAAGACGCCGTAGGCCCACTGATTGCGCGATTCGTTCGTCGCCGTAACCGTCGCTTCCTTACCGGCAAACGTGATTGCCGGCACATCCGCCGCGTCGGCGGAGAAGTGCACGCCGATCACGTCAACGCCATTGCTTCCGGTCGAAGAGGCGGAAATCGAGGTTTTGTCCGCCGAGAAAGTCGCGGAACGCTTCTGGTCGGCCTGACCGATCGGATTTTCGATGATGTAGCCGTAGACCACCGACTCTTCGTCCGGATCGGCTCTCATCTGCAGATCACTCGAAGCGGAAATGGTCGTGGAGTCACCGGTAAATTCCACGGCGCCGTTGTACTGCGCCATGCCGGCCACTTCAAGATAAGGATTGCCGGAAACGCCGGCCGCAGTCGCGGATACGGAGGCGTTTTTGACCGTGAGGGCATCGGCAGAGTTGTTCAAGACCACCGCACCGGTGAGCCACGAGACATCGAAGCCTTTGCCATCTTCACCGGCCACGCCGAAGTCTCCAAAACCTTCCGTCCCAAGAACGGCTTTCAAGTCCGCCTGACCAAACTGGGCGTTGACGTTGAGGGATTCGGCAATGTTTTCCGTAATAACGGAACCGTACACCAATGCATCAACACTGTTCTCGGGGTGCTTGACGTCGGAAACGGTGGCGAGCGAGAGATCATCACCGATGGCAACGGGAGTGCCGATGGTAGGAACACCAAGATTCTGGTCCGACGCAAAGGCCGTCTGCGACAAAGCGAGGCTAAGGGCACCGGCTACAGCACCTGCCAAAAGAGAGACGCGGAAACCGTTAGTCCGCGCCTTGAGGGGGGGGGTGGGTTTACCCGTAAGCATTATTACTCTCCTTGCTTGAGGGGTATGTTAGACGTAACAGTTAATTGTAGGACTGTCTTTACGTCAATTCGATGACAAATCGATTCTCAAGTAGATAGGGAAAACCCTTAATCCCTTGCGCTCGTAGGTATATAGAGTAATTTCATTTATTTCTTCCGCACTTCGTCGAGGTAGCTGTACACCGTCACCTTCGAGATTCCGAGACGGTCTGCGACGCGCTCGAGCGCTCCCTTCATGAGGAAGATTCCGCGCTCGTTCATGAAGCGGATCACCTCGATGCGCCGCTCCTTGGTATCGGTGTCGCGCGCTTCGTCGAGGATCTTGTCGGTGAGGTCGTAGACCATCTTCTGGACGTTGCGGTCCCCTTCGACGGGTGCTTCCGTCTTGCGTGCCGAAGCCCGGGCGAGCCCCGCCTCGTCGAAGTCGGGCATCGCGCGCCCGAGCCAGCGCATGCTCTCGCGCAGGTGCGTGCAGTCGACGTTGATGCACATCGCGCCGATGAGCGCGCCCTTTTCGTCCCGAATCAGAAGGCTCGAAGAGCGGATAAGACGGCCCTCGTGCTCGTAGTAGTAGTTCGCGACGAAGTCCTCCCCTTCCCCGCGGTCGCCGCTGAAGAGCGCCTTCTGCACGAGGTTTCGGAAGCTCTCGCCGATGTGCCGCCCGGTCACGCGGTTGTTGGCGGCGTGCACGATCGAGTGCTGCGGCGTCGTGAGGTCGTGAAGGAGCACTTCGCAGTCTTCGCCGAAGGTGCGCGCAACCATGTCGGCGACGGGAACGTAGGAAAGAAGAATCGGATGCATGACGTCTCTCGGGATCTAGAGTTTTTTCTATGTCCGTTTTTCCAAGTCTAGCCGATTTTGCGGGCGGGCTTCCTTCGGGCTCCGATTCCGTCCCGCCTTCCGGAGAATCAGTCACAAAAACGAAAAGACCGGCGAAAAAGAAGCTCGACAAAATCCGCGCTCCCCGCTAGACTCTTCGAGCTTCGGAAAATTTTCGGCGCGGAAGCGTCGCGCTTCCGAAATAGAAAATTTTCCATTAGAATAGAATTTATTCTACAGATAAAAATTTCTACCTCCCCTTCCGTCCGCGTACGGAGGGGACGGCAGAACCATCGGACCGCCAAGGAAGACCTGTATGGACGAACTCATTTACGGCGTTTGGAAGGGGAAGGTGTACGACTACCGTCGCCGCGCCCCCGACGGCGCGCAAAGCGAGCTCCCCCTCGAGACGCTTCTCACCTTCAATCAAGGAAACCCCGTGGCGGGCTTCGCGGGTCCGCAGGGCTTTCTGATGTTCGACATGCGCGTGACGCTCGCGGAATTTCTGCGTCAGTACTACGCGCGCGCCAAGAGCCTCTCCTGCGGGCGCTGCACGCCCTGCCGCATGGGGACGATCCTCATTGACGAGGCGCTTGAGAAGGCCGCCCGCGGCGAAGGCGAATCGGTCGACTGGGACCGCATCCGCGCGCTTCTCGTGCAGATGCGCGAGACGAGTCTCTGCGGGATCGGACAGACCGCTCCCGAACCGCTCTGGGGCGCGCTCGAATACTTCCCCGAAATGCTGCGGCGCGCCCCCGCGATGCCCGAAACGACGCGTGACTTCTACGCGGTCGCGACGGCGCCCTGCATCGAAGCCTGTCCCTCGCACGTCAACATTCCGCGCTACATCGACTACATCCGCGACGGTCATCCCGAACTCGCGACGACCGTTCTGCTGCGACACTATCCTCTCGTCGGCTCCTGCGGGCGCGTCTGTGTTCGTCCCTGCGAAAAGGCGTGTCTTCGCAACCAGATCGACACGGCGGTCGGCATCAAGGAACTGAAGCGCCATGCAGCCGACGAAGCAGGCGCCGCGATCGAAGACTTCTTCCCGAAGGAAGAGCGTCCGGTCTCCCCCGTTTCCACCTCGGTCGCGATCGTGGGCGCGGGCCCCGCGGGGATCAACTGCGCCTACCATCTGCTTCGCCGCGGCTACCGCGTCGACATCTTCGAGCAGGAAGCCCACGCAGGCGGGATGGCCCGCATCGGCATTCCCGCCTATCGCCTCCCCAACAAGCTTCTCGAAACCGAAACGGACGTGATCACGCGTCTGGGCGGCAACTACAAGTTCGGGCAGGCCTTTGGGCGTGACTTCACGATCGACGAACTCTTTCACCGCGGCTACAAGGCGGTCTTCCTCGGGATCGGCTGCGCCCTCGGACAGTATCTGGGCCTCCCCGGTGAAGACACCACGGCCAAGGGCTACCTCAAGGGCCTCGACTTCCTGGTCGACGTCGAACATGCGCAGTCGCGCGGCGAAACGCCGTCGCTCGAGGGCGACATCGTGGTCGTCGGCTGCGGCAACGTCGCCATGGACTGCTGCCGCACGGCGCGCCGCCTACTCAAGGGGGCCGGCAAAATCACGGTTTCCTACCGCCGCACGCGCCTTTCGGCCCCGGCCGATCCGGAAGAAATCACCGCCGCCATGGAAGAGGACATCGACTTCGACTTCCTCACGGCGCCCGTGGAAATCCTCACGGAAGACGGCCGCGTCACCGGAATCAAGCTCATCCGCATGCGCGAAGGCGAACCCGACGCTTCGGGCCGCCGCTCGGTGAAGCCCATCGAAGGAAGCGAATTCGTCGTTCCCTGCAGCACCGTGATCGCCGCGATCGGCCAGAAGACCGACACGTCGGTCTTCTGCGAAGCGGACGGGATCGAACTCTCGCGCCGCGGAACGATCGTCGTGAACGACGCGCTCGAGACGAGCCGCGAAGGGGTCTTCGCGGGCGGCGACGCCGCCGCGGGCCCGACGAGCCTCATCTGGGGGATGGCCCAGGGTGAAATCGCCGCGAATTCGATTCACGAATACCTCATGACGCACGCGACGGGCTTCATCCCGCGCCAGCGCATGAGCGCCATGATCCGCGAAGCGAAGTTGCTCGACGGCGAAAAGCCGCACCGCGAAGTGCCGCTCGTTCCGCGCCAAAAGCAGACGCATCTGGCGGCGGACGTGCGCAAGTCCTCGTGGGAAGAGGCCGAACACGGCCTTTCGCACGACGACGCCCTCACGGAAGCCTCGCGCTGCATGCGCTGCTACCGAATCTTTGCCGTGTCCACGCTTCGTCCCATTCCGGGAAAGAGCGAACTCGAAGACTGATCGGGGAGAAGAAGATGAAAGCATTTTTGAACGACGTCCCCGTCCGCTTCACCGAAGGCGAAACGATTCTCGAGGTCGCCCGCCGCGAAGGGGTCTTCATTCCTACGCTCTGCGAATTCGCGGCGCTCCACCACCGTCCCGGGACCTGCCGCATGTGTCTCGTGGAAATCGTGGAGAAGGACCGCACCCGCACCGTCACGGCCTGCGACACGCGCATGAAGGAAGGCCTTCGCGTGCGTACTACGGGCGCGCAGCTGCGAAGCATGCGTAAGCTCCAGGCGGAACTCCTCTTTGCCGATCACTGCGAGCGCTGCTCCGAATGTCCGCGCCACGGCGACTGCGAACTCCAGACGGTCGCGAAGACCGTCGGCCTCGACGTCTCGAGTCTCTCGGGTCGCTTTGTGAACCGTCACGGCACCGACGCGACGGCCCCCGCCCTCACCTTCACACCCGACAAGTGCATCCGATGCCTTCGCTGCCTCGAAGTCTGCCGACAGGTGCAGGGCGTGGGCGCCATCACGCTCGAAGGCTTCGGGACCGAAGCGGCCGTCGGTTTTGACGGCACGCCCTGGGGTGCATCCGACCGTTGCGTTCAGTGCGGTCAGTGTTCGCTCGTCTGTCCGACGGGCGCCATCGCCGTCAAGGATCAGTGTGAACGCGCGCTCGAACTCTTTGAAGATCCCTCGGTCACGACCGTCGTGCAGATGGCTCCGGCCGTGCGCTTCACGATCGGCGAAGCCATGGGGCTTCCCGCGGGCGAAAATCTCGAGGGCTTCCTCGTCGCCGGCCTCAAGAAGCTAGGCGCCGACCTTGTCTGCGACACACGCTGGTCGGCCGACGTGACGATTCTCGAGGAAGGCACCGAACTCATCGAGCGCCTTGAACAAATGAAGCGCGACAACCGGCTCGACCGTCCCGACACGATGTTCACCTCGTGCTGTCCGGGCTGGATCAACCACGTGGAAAAGTCGGCCGCGGACCTGATCGACCACATCTCGACGACGCGCTCGCCCCAGGGGATCTTCGGGGCGCTCGCAAAGACCTGGCTTCCGCGCGCGCTTAAAATCGACAAGGAGCGCATCCGCGTGATTTCGATCATGCCCTGCACGGCGAAGAAGGACGAGGCGGCCCGCCCCGCGCTCTCGCGCGACGGCATGCCCGACGTGGACCTCGTTCTCACGGTGCGCGAACTCGCGACGCTCTTTCAACGAAACGGCCTTACCCCCGACACGGTGAAGCCCGCGCACTTCGATTCGCCCTTCATGACGGAGGCGACGGGCGCCGCGCAGCTCTTTGCGACGACGGGCGGCGTCATGGAGGCGGCCCTTCGCACGGTCTGCGCGCTTACGGGCGGTCCCCGCACGGCGCACCTCGCGTTCGAACCCGTCCGAGGCCTCAAGAACGCCAAGGAAGCGACCGTCGAAACGGATGAATTCGGCAAGCTTCGCGTCGCCGTCGTCTACGGCATCCGCGAGGCCGACCGCATTCTGAAGCTTGTGCGCGAAGGCCGTTCCCCCTACCATTTCGTGGAAGTGATGGCGTGTCCGGGCGGCTGCATCGGCGGGGGCGGCACGAACCGCGGTCCCGCGTGGAGCCGCACGCTTCCCGTTCGTCAGGAAGCGGTCTACGACGAAGACGCCGCCATGACGGTGAAGTCCTCGCACGAAAACCCGGACGTCGCGCGCCTCTACCGGGAGTACCTCGGCACGCCGGGAAGCCGCCTCGCGCACGACCTTCTGCACACGCACTACGACGACCGCCGCACGCCCGCGAAGGCGCCGCTTTTCCGACAGCTCGTCGTGAAGCTTCACGCCGCCGAGTGCGAATAACCGATTTCGGCTATTTCCCATAACTGGTAGGCACAGCCCACCGGTTCGATAGCCCAGCCTCAG
>OGIO01001020.1_pt1 | contig 27143 bp, 19 predicted proteins | sample 1571841 | NCBI WGS metagenome assembly OGIO01 (sample SAMEA2582111, study PRJEB24529) | metagenome | biome: Human gut stool | place: China | collected 2011
CATGGCGGAGCCGAACTGCCAGATACGCAGGAAGCAGATGATCCACAGCGCGTAGTGGGGGTCGCTCAGCCACTCCGGGCCCTGCACCAGACCGAAGGTCACGGCACGCAGCACGGTGTTGAGCAGGCCGTCCTTGCTGAACACAGCCTTCCACAGCACGGCGATGGCAACGGAGCCGCCGAGGATGGAGGGAATGTAGTACACGGTACGGAACAGGTTGACGCATGCGATCTTGAAGTTCAGGATGTATGCGATGAACAGTGCGAAGATCAGCTTCAGGGGCACGGTGATGAAGGCGTACTTGAAGGTGATGATCAGTGCCTTGGTGATCTTGGTGGTGGTAAAGGCGGTGATGTAGTTCTGCAGGCCGACGAAGGTGGTGCCGGACTTGAAGAAGTTCATATCGGTGAAGCTGTAGTACAGCGACTGACCGAAGGGGAAAGCCTTAAAGACCACAAAGCCGATGATCCAGGGGATCAGGTACAGGATGCCCTGATACTTGTCCAGCCACTTCTGGAACGGAGTGCGCTCGGTAACCGGGACGTTGCTTTCTTTCATCTGGGAAATCCTCCTTTTTAAGGAATTTCGGAGCAGGTCTGAAAAAGATCTGATACAATTTTGTCAGAAATTTGTAACACATCTCTGATGAAAAAAGGGGCATCTGCCGTTTGGGCGACAGGTGCCCCGGGGATCAGATCAAAGCGTTGGGGAGAAATCAGGCGATGGTGTAGCCGACAGACTCCATGCCGTCCAGCAGGCCGTTGACAGCCTCTTCGGGGGTCTCGTCGCCGTAGTCGATGTTATCGAACACTTCCTGATAGATGCCGGTGCCGGAAGCCTTCAGGTCGTTGTTCTCGAACAGGGGATCCAGCTTGTTGGTGGTGAAGGCCATGACCTTGGCGTTTGCATCAGCAACCAGATCCTTGACAGCGCCGGCAGCCTGAGCGTAACCCAGACCAGCCTTGGAAGCGGGGATGCCGCACTCAGAACCCATGATGGAAGCGCCCTTCTCCTCGTTCAGCAGGAACTGGATCAGGGTAGCAGCCTCAGCAACATGCTCGCAGGTCTTGGTGATGGCCAGGCCCATAGAAACCTTGGAGAAGCCGCCGTTGTAATCGCCGAACTTGATCTCCTCGCCGACGGTGAAGCCGTCCTTGTTGTCGTCATCCAGAGCGGAAGAGTACTTGGTAGCAGCGGAATCCCACTCGAAGATGCCTGCGATCTTACCGGTGATCCACTCGTTGGACTGGTGGGTAGCGGTGTCGGAGTTTGCGGAGTAGTAGTCCTTCAGGTTCATCATGACGTGGCCGTCGACCAGGCTCTTGATGAAGCTCAGGCCCTCGGCGATCTCGTCCTCGGTGTAGTTCAGGGTAGAGGTGACGGGGTCTGCCCAGTCCTTGCCGTACTTGGACTCGAGGTAGAACACCATCAGGATCATACGGTCGTAAGCGCCCAGGTGCATGGGATAGTAGTCAGCGCCCAGCTTGTCCTGGAAAGCCTTGCCGGCTGCCATCAGGTCATCCAGAGTCTTGGGGACTTCGGTGATGCCGGCCTTATTAAAGGTGGTCATGTTCCAGAAGAAGATACGGCCGGTCATGGAAACGGGCACGCACTGCTGGGAGTTTGCAACGTAGCAGGCATCCATGGCAGCCTTGTCCCACTGGGTCAAATCCAGGAAGTTGGACACGGTGTTCAGGTCCACGAACTTGCTGCCGTCAGCAGAGTAGTTGTACAGCCAGTTCCAGTTCACCTGGCACACATCCTGTGCGTTGCCAGCGATGAAGGCAGCTGCCATTTTCTCTTCCCAGCCGGACCATGCGGCGAAGGTGGGCTCAATGGTGATGTTGGTGTGCTCAGCCTGGAACTCCTTGATGGCGTTCTGGTAAGCCTCGTGACGGCTGTCACCGCCCCACCAGCTGATGGTCATGGAAACAGGACCGTCAGACAGGGCCAGGCTCTCGTCTGCGGAAGCAGCGGGAGCGGATGCCACGGAAGAAGAGGCTGCAGTGCTGGAAGAATTGCCGCCGCAGGCAGCCAGCAGACCAGCTGCGCCCACAACGCCAGTGACCTTCATGAAATCACGACGGGAAATTGCCTTGCTCATTTTTGTTCTCCTCCTAAAGATGATCAAAAACATCGTCTTGCACGGGGGTTCTGCACACACCCCGTTGTATACAATTATGATAACAAAAGGCGGACAAAAAAGAAAGACGCAAATTGTGGTTATGCAACTCAAAAACGTACAAATATTGCTCTGTTTTCCGCGCCGGATTTGACGCCATTGCTGAAATGAATAAACTTCGGACGAAAAACTGTGCAACATGTATACTTCAACAGGTTGCATAGAAAACGGGGACGCAGGATGGAAAGAACAGCAAAATTTGCAATAATTCTGTAAACATTTGCATCCTGCGCCTGAGAAAAAGCAGAGCATGTCCCAGCGGCGGGGGTGCAAAAGGCCGGTGTCGGACGAAAAAATGACTGATATATCAATTGCGCAAAAAAAGTGCGCCGGTGCCCTCGAGTGATATATCAGTCCGCACCGGAGCCGGGCGGCTTTGCGGGAGAAATAAGAGCAGCAAATATATGACGTCGGATGTCTGATAAATCTAAAAAACCGCCGCACAGAAGTCTGTGCGGCGGCTGACGGAACAAAGTGTGTTATTTGCGGCCTGCGTAAAAAGCCCGCCGCGCGCGGAAGTAGCACTGCGGGCACATGCTGACGTACTGAACGTCGTTTTCCAGGTCGATGGCCACCTGTTCGCCCTCAAAGACGAACTGGCCGTTCACCTTGCGGCAGTTGCAGATGGCCTTGCGGCCGCAGGTGCAGATGGTTTTCATCTCTTCGATGGTGTGGGCCAGCTCCAGCAGGCGGGTGGAGCCGGGGAAGCCCCGCAGCGAAAAGTCGGCCCGCAGGCCGTAGCAGATCACCGGGATGTTCAGGTCTACGGTGACCATGAACAGCTGCTCGGCCTGCTCTGCGGTAAAGAACTGGCTCTCGTCGCACAGCACGCAGGCCAGCTTGGTGGCCTGGCTGGCTTCGCGCACCACCTCGAACACATCCATGTCCGGGCGGATCAGGCGGTCGGCCTTGCGGTGCACGCCCAGGCGGCTGACCAGTTCGCCGCCGCCTTTGGTGTCCACCTGCGGCTTGAGGATCAGCACCTGCATGCCCTGCTCTTCATAGTTGTGGGCCACCTGCATCAGGGCTGTGCTCTTGCCGCTGTTCATGGCACCATAGCGAAAATACAGTTTTGCCATGGCGTCACTCCTGGTTGCGCAGGCGGTAGCCCAGGCTCATCAGGCTGTCGCCCAGGTGAACGTTCTCCACTACCACATCGGGGTAGGGAACGGAGAGGTCGTAGTGGGAGAAGTTCCAGAAGCCCTCGATGCCCAGGTCCACCAGACGGCCGCTGACCTGCTCGGCACCGTCGCGGGGCACACAGAGCACGGCCACCTTGGGGTGGTGCTCGGCGCAGAAGGCCTCCAGCTCGTCCACATGACGGATCTGGATGCCGTTAATCTCCTTGCCCACCTCGTTCTGGGCCACATCAAAGGCGGCGATCAGCTTGTAGCCGTTGGCGTCGGTGGTGATGAAGCGGCTCACGGCCTTGCCCAGACGGCCGCAGCCGATCAGGATGGTGGGCAGGCGGTCGCCGTTGCCGAACAGCAGGCTCTCCAGAATGGAAAGCAGGTTCTCCACCGAGTAACCGATGCCCTGTCGGCCGTTCACGTCGCCGATGCAGTTGAAGTCCTGCCGGACCTGGGAGGCCGTGGTGCCCATCTGGGCGGCCAGCTCCCGGGAGGAGATGCTGGTGATGCCGTCGGCCTGCAGAGAGCGCAGGTAGCGGTAGTATTTCGGGAGGCGCTTGATCACGGGGAGCGAGGCTTTTGCGGGGGTATTCATGAGAAAAATTCTCCTTTCAAGCAAAAAATCGCCGCGTTTGCCCTGCACGAAAAAACGCTGGCGTGTGCAGCGCGGTGGGTACGACACCGCGTATTGTCAATTCCATATCATTATAAAGTATACTGCACGGGAGACGAATGTCAAATACCAGACGAAAAAAAACAAAAAAATTACAAAAAATTAAGTGGTATGACCCTGCCGCAGAGGGATAACCGCCGGTTGGACGGGGCATGATGATGCAAAACAGAGCAAAAGGAGAACACAGAATGCCGGATACACACACCACCTCTGTGGACCAGCAGCGGCTGGAAAAAGAACGCATCGAGGACGACGGTACGGTCACCCTGACCCGGGGCGGCCATGCCATCCACTGCCTGACCGTCATCGGCCAGGTCGAGGGGCACACGGAAGCGCCGCAGGGGCAAAAGACCACCAAGTATGAGCATGTGATCCCCCAGCTGGCCGCCGTGCAGGAGGACCCCCGGATCGAGGGCCTGCTGGTATTGCTGAACACCGTGGGCGGGGATGTGGAGGCCGGGCTTGCGCTGGCAGAGCTGATCGCCAGCGTGTCCAAACCCAGCGCCACGCTGGTGCTGGGCGGCGGGCACTCCATCGGCATCCCGCTGGCCGTGAGCGCACAGCGCAGCTTCATCGTGCCCACCGCCACCATGACGGTGCACCCGGTGCGGCACTCCGGGGTGATCCTGGGCGTGCCCCAGACCATGCACTGGTTCGACCAGATGCAGCAGCGCATCACCGGCTTTGTGGCGGCCCACAGCGGCATGACGGAGAAGCGCTACACCGAGCTGATGCTCCACACCGGGGAGCTGGTCATGGACATGGGCACCGTGCTGGACGGCCGCCGCGCCGTGAAGGAAAAGCTCATCGACGAGCTGGGCGGCCTTTCGGATGCACTGGACTGGCTGCACCGTGCGATCGAAACCCGAGAATAACACAACAATAGGTTTGCCATTTGCCCCGGTGCGTGGTACAATAATAAAATCAAGAATTGTGTCTATGCGAACTGTGGGGAATGGAGAAGAATGGCAACGAAGAAACGAAAAACAACGACACGGCGCTCAACGTCGCGCAAAAAACGCGCGGAACAGCGCCTGCCGGCAGGGCTTGGGACCCTGTTTGCGGGGCTTTTGTTGGTGGGCCTTGCCTTTGTGGAAGGCGACTCGGTGTGGAAAACGCTGCATCAGGTGCTGTTTGGCCTGTTTGGCTGCGGCAGTTTTGTGCTGGGTGCAGCGGTGTGCTGCCTGGCCGTGCTGTACACGCGGGGCGAGGATCTGCTGCCCCACATCTGCAAGCTGGCGCTGGGGCTCGTGTTTGCAAGCGGCACGGTGATCGTGTTTTCCGACATCCAGCCGCAGGGGCTGTCGGCCTTCCAGATGGTGGCGGCCTGCTACCAGAACGGTTATCAGGCGTGGCTGTCCGGCGGTGCACTGGGTGCGGTGCTGGGCGGCAACCTGCTGCTGCTCTGCGGCCGGCCGGCGGCAAACTTCATCATGCTGGTGCTGGCGCTCTGCGTCAGCCTGTACATTTTTGACCTCACTCCGGCTGAGGTCTGGCAGTGGCTGTGCGACGTGTCCGGCGGGGTGCACGCAAAGGGCGTGGCCGTGTACGAGCAGGGCGCAGCCCGCCGTGCCGAGCGCCGCGCCGAGCGGCAGGCCGCGCAGGAAGCCGCAGACGAGTACGACGAGACGGAGGACCTGGAGGAATACGAGGACGAAGCCGAAGCGGAAGAGCCCTTCCGTCTGGGTCTGCCGGACTGGATGTCCGGTGTGCTGCACTGGGGCCATAAGGTGACCCAGGAGCTGGAGCAGGCCCCGGACAGCCCGGCCGGAGCGCCGGACCAGCCTGCGCAGCCCCAGCCGGAACCGCAGGCGGCCCCAGCCGTGACGCCGGTGCGGGTGCGGGCATCCCGCCCGCGCGCTCCCTTTGATGTGGACCTTGGCCCGGACAGCACCGAGGTGAAGGAGGGCGGCAGTGAACCCATCGAACCCTTCATCCCGGGGCCGGGCGGTACCTTTGGCATGGACCCGCTGCGCGCGGCACCCAAGCCCACCATCCGGCCCATCGTGCCGGATGCCGTGGAAACGGCAGCCGAGGACTTCTTTGCAAAGCTGGAGGAGACCCCGGCGGCAGAGACTACGGAACAGCAGCCCCGGCCGGTGCCCGGCAATCCCTTTGATACGCCCATCGCACGGCCTGCGGACCCGGAGGAATCGGCTGCCGCGGCTGCGCCCATCCAGCCCGTGATGCCCACGCCGCAGCCGGACCAGCCGACCCGTGTGAGTGCCGAATATGCCGTGGCCCAGCGCAGCGACCCGGATGCGGACGGCTGGATCAGCATCACCGCCGAACCGGTGGAGGAAAAGGATATCAACTCGCTGGTGGCGGCAGCCATGGAAAAACCGGCGGCCTCCGAGCAGGCAGCCGCTACGGCCCCTGCCGAGGAAGCCGAGCCGGTGGACACCTACCAGTATCAGTACCCGCCCATCGAGCTGTTTGAAAAATCCAAGGAGGAAAGCGACCCCAACGCCGAGGATGAGCTGAAGGCCAACGCCCAGAAGCTGGTGGACACGCTGGAGAGCTTTGGGGTCCGCACCCGTGTGCTGGATATTTCCCGCGGGCCGTCGGTCACCCGGTATGAGGTGCAGCCCATGGCGGGCGTCAAGATCAGCCGCATCACCTCGCTGGCCGATGACATCGCCCTGAACCTGGCCGTGGCGGATGTGCGCATGGAGGCCCCCATCCCCGGCAAGCCTGCCGTGGGCATCGAGGTGCCCAACCACAAGCGCAGTGCCGTGTCCATCCGCAGCGTGTTCGAGAGCCAGAGCTTTCTGCGCATGACCTCGCCTTTGGGCATTGCCCTGGGCAAGGACATTGCGGGTGTGGCCCAGGTGGCAGACCTGTGCAAGATGCCCCATCTGCTCATTGCGGGCAGCACCGGCAGCGGCAAGTCGGTGTGCGTGAACAGCATCATCATGAGCCTGGTGTTCCGCTCCAGCCCGGAGGACGTCAAACTGCTGCTCATCGACCCCAAGGTCGTGGAGCTGGCCGAATACAACGGCATCCCCCATCTGCTCATGCCGGTGGTCACCGAGCCCCGCAAGGCGGCCGGTGCCCTGGGCAGCGCCGTGCAGGAGATGGAGCGCCGCTACCGTATGTTTGCCGAGAACAACGTGCGCGACATCAAGTCCTTCAACAAGCTGGCGGTGGAGCGGCCGGATCTGGAAAAAATGCCCTACATCGCCATCGTCATCGACGAGCTGGCCGACCTGATGATGGTGGTGGGCAAGGATGTGGAAGATTCCATCTGCCGCATCGCTCAGAAAGCCCGCGCCGCCGGCATGCACCTGATCGTGGCCACCCAGCGCCCCAGCGTGGACGTCATCACCGGCCTGATCAAGGCCAACATCCCCAGCCGCATCGCCTTTGCCGTGTCCAGTCAGGTGGACAGCCGCACCATTCTGGATGGTGCCGGTGCCGAAAAACTTCTGGGCCAGGGCGATATGCTGTTCATGCCGGTGGGCGCACCCAAGCCCACCCGCATCCAGGGCACCTTTGTGCGGGATGAAGAGATCAGCCGTGTGCTGGACTTCATCAAGTCCAGCGCCACCGTCCAGTACGACGAGGCCATGATCGAGGCCATGGAAAAGCACGCCATTCAGGACGGCAAGAAGGGCAGCAGCGGGACCGATTCCGATGACGAGTCGGACTCCGACCCGATGTTCCAGCAGGCCGTGGAGGTGGTCATTGACGCCGGTCAGGCCTCTACCAGCCTGCTGCAGCGCCGCTGCAAGCTGGGCTATGCCCGTGCGGCCCGCATCATGGACGGAATGGAGATGCGGGGCATCATCGGCCCCCACGAGGGTGCCAAGCCCCGGGCCGTGCTCATCAGCCGCCAGCAGTGGCTGGAGATGCAGATGAACCAGCCGGAGGAATGAAACCCTCTCAGGCGCTGACGTGCCAGTTCTCCCGAAGGGAGAGCTTTAGGAACGGGTAAGACACATTCTGCATATCTCTGCATATCAAAGAAGAGAGACTGAACGGAATACAAAAGAAACTCCCCCCTCGGGGGAGCTGGCAACGCCGTAAGGCGTTGACTGAGAGGGTATTGAATCAACAAAAGGAGCATTATGGACAACTCTTCCCCAAAGATCTACACTGAATTTCTGCCCATCAGCCGGGCAGACATGGAAGCACGCGGCTGGGACCAGCTGGACTTTGTGGTGGTGGGCGGTGACGCCTATGTGGACCACCCCAGCTTCGGCACTGCCATCATCAGCCGCCTGCTGGAAGCCGAGGGCTACAAGGTGGGCGTGCTGGCCCAGCCCCGCTACACCGACTGCGAGGACTTCAAGCGGTTCGGCAAGCCGAAGTACGGCTTCTTCATTGGCGGCGGCAACGTGGACAGCATGGTCAGCCACTATTCTGTGGCCAAGATCCCCCGCGCCGAGGACGAATATTCTCCCGGCGGCAAGGGCGGTGCCCGCCCGGACCGCAGCGCCACCGTGTACACCAAACTGGCCAAGGAAGCTTACCCGGACCTGCCGGTCATCCTGGGCGGTCTGGAAGCTTCCCTGCGGCGCTTTGCCCACTACGATTACTGGATGGACACCGTGCTGCCCAGCATCGCCGAGAGCTCTGGTGCGGACATCATCAGCTTTGGCATGGGCGAACACCAGACCGTGGAGATCGCCCGCCGTCTGGCCGCTGGAGAACCGGTGGAGCAGATCACCGATGTGGACGGCACCTGCTACCTGACCGACTTCGACCACCTGCCGGAGCGGTATGTGGAGTGTGCCGGCTTCAAAAAGGTGGCCAGCGATAAGACCGCCTACGCCAAGGCCTGCCGCATCCAGATGGACAATCAGGACGTGGTCAGCGGCCAGATCATCGTGCAGAAGCAGAGCGAGAAGTATCTGGTGCAGAACATCCCGGCAAAGCCGCTGGTGCGCTGGGAGCTGGACAAGGTCTACGCCCTGCCCTACACCCGCCGGTATCACCCCATCTACGAGGCCATGGGCGGCGTGCCTGCCATCCGGGAGGTGCAGTTCTCCATCATCCAGAATCGCGGCTGCTTCGGCGGCTGCAACTTCTGCGCCATCCAGCTGCATCAGGGCCGCCGGGTCACCAGCCGCAGTGCGGACAGCATCGTGGAGGAAGCCGAGCGCATGACCCACGAGCCGGATTTCAAGGGCTACATCCACGATGTCGGCGGCCCCACCGCCAACTTCCGGTTCCCGTCCTGCCGCGAGCAGATGCTGCGGGGCATGTGCAATGGCGGCAAGCACTGCCTGGCCCCCACCACCTGCTCCCACATGATCGTGGACCACAGCGATTATCTCAAGATCCTGCGCCGGGTGCGGGAGCTGCCGGGTGTGAAGAAAGTGTTCATCCGCAGCGGCATCCGTTTTGATTACCTCATGGCCGACCCGGACGACACCTTCTTCAAGGAGCTGGTGGAGTACCACGTCTCCGGCCAGCTGAAGGTGGCCCCGGAGCACTGCGCGCCCAACACCCTGGCCTACATGGGCAAACCGCCCATCGAGACCTTCAACAAGTTCAAGGACAAGTTCTATGAGCTGAGCAAGAAGGCCGGCAAAAAGCAGTATCTGGTGCCCTACCTCATGTCCAGCCACCCGGGCAGCACCCTGAAGGATGCCGTCTATCTGGCCGAGTACCTTTATAAGAACCACATGCGCCCGGAGCAGGTGCAGGATTTTTACCCCACTCCCGGCACCGTGAGCACCTGCATGTTCTACACCGGCCTCGACCCCTACACCCTCAAGCCGGTGTTCGTGGAAAAGACCCCCGAGGGCAAGGCCCTGCAGCGTGCATTGCTGCAATACTATGAGCCCCGCAACGCCGAAAAGGTGGTCAAGGCCCTGCGGATGACCCACCGGGAGGACCTGATCCCCCTGCTGGTGCCCGCCGAGGGCCGCCGCGCGGTGCAGCGCTCGGCCCGCCGCGCCGACAGCCCGGAGGTGACCATCCACAACGACGGCACCTACACCGTGCGCTCCAACCAGAAGGGCAAGGGCAAGCCTGCCCACGGCCCGAACCGCACCGCCGCCCCTGCCGGGCGTCAGCCCAGCCCGGGTGCCCGCTTTGCGCCGCACTCGGCCCCCGGATACAAACCCAAAAAGAATCAACAGAAAGAGAATACATCGTGGAAAACCGGAACAAAGAAAAAGTGACCCCGAAAAAGAAAACCGGCCTGCTGCAGCGGCTGCTGTCGCTGGCCGCTGCGGCCGCACTGGCCCTGAGTCTTGTAGGCTGTGGTACCTCGGCTGTGGTGCCGGGCGGCAGTGCCGACGTGGTGCCCAACCCTTCCTCTACGGCAGCCAGCGTGGATGCCCCGTTCGAGATGCACTTCATCGACGTGGGGCAGGCGCTGAGCGTGCTGGTGGAATGTGACGGCCAGTTCATGCTGTACGACGGCGGCAACGTGGACGACGGCAGTCTGGTGGTGTCCTACCTGCAGAAGCAGGGGGTGGAAGAGCTGCAGTATGTATTCTGCTCCCACGCCCACGAGGACCATGTAGGCGGTCTGGCGGCTGCGCTGGCCTACTTCCCGGCCAATCATGTATACAGCCCGGTGACCGAGGGCAGCACCAAATGCTTCAACGATTTTGTCAAGTATACGCAGCAACAGGGCTTGCAGCTGGAAGTGCCCTCCGTGGGCACGGTCTGGCCGCTGGGCAGCGCCACCGTTACCATGCTTGGCCCGGTAACGCAGTACAGCGAGACCAACAACACCTCGCTGGTGCTGCGCATCGACTACGGCAACACCAGCTTTCTGCTGACCGGCGACATGGAAAATACCGCCGAGACCGACCTTGTGAACAGCGGCGCCAACCTGAAAGCCGATGTTTTACAGGTAGGGCACCACGGCTCCAGCACCAGTACCAGCTACCTGTTTCTGAACGCTGTTCTGCCGGAAATGGGCGTCATCTCCTGCGGCACGGGCAACAAGTACGGCCACCCCCACGAGGAAACGTTAAGCATCCTGCGGGACGCAAAGGTGGACGTCTACCGCACCGACCTGCAGGGCACCATCACCATTAGCAGCGACGGCCAGAACTTCACCGTGGGCACCGAGCGCTTTGTGCCGGACAGTCAGCTGAACCCAACCGACCCGTCGTCCTCCAGCACCGCGCAGCAGGCGTACATCGGCAACGTGAACAGCAAAAAGTTCCACCTGCCCACCTGTCCCAACCTGCCTGCGGAAAAGAACCAGGTCCTCTTTTCCAGCTATGACGAAGCCATTGCCGCAGGCTATACCCCCTGCGCAAGCTGCATCAAATAAGAGTACTCCCTCAGTCAAACCCTTCGGGTTTGCCAGCTCCCTCTGAGATGGAGCCTTCTGACGGAACCGGGATGCTTCCTGTTGAAAGCGGAACGTTTCCGGACCGTCAAGGCCCCCTCCCCGAGGGGGCTGGCACGGCGTGAGCCGTGACGGAGGGATTTTTTGCATTCTCCGGGATTGATAAAATCCCACAGCTGCGGTATACTTAAAATCACTTTATTTCAAAAAAGCAAGGAGGAACCGCAGATGCAGCTGGGGCAGAGCAGGACCCTGCCGGTGGAAAAACCGGAGCAGATCGACCTTGCGCAGGCAGCGCGGTATTTCGGCGCGGGCGGGGAGGCGGACACCGCCACCATGGCCCTGCTGCAGCGCTGCGCCGTACCGTTGCTGGCCGCTGCGACGCCCCGCGCCGTCTGGCTGCGGGCGGAGGTGAAGGCGCTGGCCGAAGCCGGCATCCTGCGGGGCAGCGACGTGATGCGGCATCTGGAGGGCTGCGGGCAGGCCATTCTGCTGGCCGTGACCCTTGGCCCCGGGGTGGACGCCCAGATCCGCCGCGCCGGGGTGGGGGATATCGCCGCCGGTGTAGCGTCCGATGCGCTGGGCAGCGCCCTGGCTGAGCAGACCGCCGACGCGGCGGAAGCCGAGCTGCGCCAGCTGGCCGCAGCCGAGGGGACTTACCTCACCGGGCGGTTCTCGCCGGGCTATGGCGACTGGGACATCGCGGTGCAGCCGCTGGTGGCCGCCGCGCTGGACACGGCGCGCCGGGCCGGGCTGTGCGTCACCGATACCAACTTGATGACCCCCCGCAAAAGCGTGACCGCCATTCTGGGGGTCAGCGACCATCCGGTCAAGGGACATCTGGCCGGGTGCGGGCACTGTGTGCTGCGCACCCGCTGCGAATACAGAAAGAGGGGAAAGACCTGTGCAAGTGAGTGAACTTTTCAAGCAGAGCAATACCATCCTGCTGGACGGCGGCATGGGCACCATGCTGCAGGCGGCCGGCCTGAAGCTGGGCGCCCGGCCGGAGGAACTGAACATCACCGACCCGCAGCTCATCGAGGGCATCCATGCGCAGTATGCCGCAGCGGGCAGCCGCATCATCAACGCCAACACCTTTGGTGCGTCGGCCCACAAGCTGGCGGGCAGCGCCTACAGTCTGGAAGAGATCATTGCGGCGGGCATTGCCAACTGCAAGCGGGCCTGTGCGCCCTATGGTGCGCTTGCCGCGCTGGATGTCGGCCCGCTGGGCGAGCTGCTGGAACCCAACGGCACGCTGGCCTTTGAGGATGCCGTGGAGGAATACGCCCGCATCGTGCGGGCCGGTGCGGCGGCCGGGGCCGACCTGATCTTTTTTGAGACCTTCACCGACCTGTACGAGCTCAAGGCCGCGCTGCTGGCCGCCCGGGAAAACTCCAGCCTGCCCATCCTGGCCAGCATGAGTTTTGAAGCCGGCGGCCGCACCTTTACCGGCTGCACGGTGGAGAGCTTCGGCGTCACCGCCCGGGGTCTGGGGGCCAGCGCCGTGGGCATCAACTGTTCGCTGGGCCCCAAGGAGATCTTCCCCATGGCAAAGCGCCTGACCGAGGCCGTGCCCGGCAACTTCCCGGTGTTCGTCAAGCCCAACGCGGGTCTGCCCCGGGCCGACGGCAGCGGCTACGACATTACCCCGCAGCTGTTTGCGCTGGAAATGAAGCCCTACCGGGAGCTGAATCTGTTTGCCGCCGGCGGCTGCTGCGGCACCACGCCGGAGTTCATCCGGCTGCTGAACGGGGTGTTCAAGGGCTGTGTGCCGGGCCGCCCGGCCCACGCCATGCCCTCGGTGCTGTGCACCCCCATGAATTATGTCAACGTGGACGGCATCACCGTGGTGGGCGAGCGCATCAACCCCACCGGCAAAAAGCGCTTCCAGCAGGCACTGCGGGAGAATGATATGAACTATGTTCTGGAACAAGCCGTGAGCCAGGTGGAAGCCGGGGCGCAGGTGCTGGACGTGAACGTGGGTGCCCCCGGCGTGGATGAACCGGCCCTGATGCCGCAGGTGGTCAAGGCCCTGCAAAGCGTGGTCAGCCTGCCGCTGCAGCTGGATTCCTCCAACGTGCAGGCACTGGAAAACGGCCTGCGGGTGTACAACGGCAAGCCCATCGTCAACTCCACCAACGGCGAGCCGGAAAAGCTCAAGGCCATCCTGCCCCTGTGCAAAAAGTACGGCGCGGCCATCGTGGGCCTTGCCATCGACGAGCGGGGCATCCTGCCCGCCGCAGAGGACCGCGTGGCCATTGCCCGCCGCATCACCGAGGCGGCATTGGAAGCCGGAATCCCCCGCGAGGACATCTACATCGACTGCCTGACCCTGACCGCCAGCGCCCAGCAGAAGGATGTGCTGGCCACGGTGCAGGCGCTGGAAGCCTGCAAGAAGGAGCTGGGCGTGCGCACCATCCTGGGCGTGTCCAACATCAGCTTCGGCCTGCCCTGCCGTTCCTACCTGAACACCACCTTCCTCACCATGGCCATGTATGCCGGGCTGGATCTGGCCATCATGAACCCCTCCAGTGAAGAGATGATGGCCGCCGTATATGCCTACAACGTGCTGACCAACCGGGACGCGCAGAGCATGCAGTACATCGAGCGCTACGCAAACCGGGTGCCTGCCTCCACGGCCCTGAAGCAGGCAGCCCAGGCCGCACCTGCGGCGGCAGCTTCCGACGGGAGCGCTGAAATTTCCGGCCCCTATGCGGCGCTGATCAAGTCGGTGGAAAAGGGCCTGAAGGGCGACGCCGCCGCCCAGACCCGCGCCCTGCTGGCCGAAAAGCAGCCGCTGGAAGTGGTGGACGAAGCCCTGATCCCGGCGCTGGACATCGTGGGTGCCAAGTATGAGAAGGGCACCCTTTTCTTGCCGCAGCTGCTGCAGGCCGCCAGCGCCGCCCAGAGCGCCTTTGAGGAGATCAAGACCGCCATTGCCCAGAAGGGCGAGGGCAGCGCCAGCAAGGGCCGCATCGTGCTGGCCACCGTGAAGGGCGACGTGCACGACATCGGCAAGAACATCGTCAAGGTCATTCTGGAAAACTACGGCTTTGAGGTCATCGACCTGGGCCGCGATGTGCCGGTGGAGACCGTGGTGGACACCGTGCGGGAAAAGGATGTGCATCTGGTGGGCCTTTCGGCCCTGATGACCACCACCCTCAAGAGCATGGAGGAGACCATTGCCGCCCTGCATGCAGCCAAACTGGACTGCAAGATCATGGTGGGCGGTGCCGTGCTCACCCCGGAATACGCCGAAAAGATCGGCGCGGACTGGTACGCCAAGGACGCCAAGCGCAGCGCCGACATCGCCAAGGAATTCTTTGGGGTGTGATTCCTGCAAAAACAGGGAAGGAGAAAACCATGAAAAATACGGCTTTCAGCCTGATGACGGCATTGCTGGCAGTGATGAACGAAAGTGAACCGAAAGACCCGTACTATGTGCTGGCGCAGTATTTTTTGTATCACTTCGACCAGCTGCGGGATCTGAACATCTACGACGTGGCGGATGCCTGCTATGTGTCCCGCAGCGGCATCCGGCGGTTCTGCCAGTCCATCGGCTTTGACAACTTCTCCGACCTGAAGGCTGAGGCCGATGAATGGAAGCGCCAATGCAACTACTTCATCGGCTACAGCGTGCGTCCGGACTACAAGGAATACCTTTCCGGCAGCATCGGGGAGATGATGGAGGAAATCAACCGCATTGCCACTCCCGCTGTACTGGATAAGCTGGCCGAAAGCATTCATGCCAGCCGACATGTGGTGCTCTTCACCTCGGATTTTTCCGGCATGGCGGCTCGCAGCTTCCAGCAGTCCATGGTGGTCATGGGCAAGCTGGTGCAGATCGTGTCCGATGCCCACTATACGCTGGATTATCTGAAAGTGCTGACACCGGAGGACCTGCTCATTACAGTTTCAGCCACCGGCAACTTTGCCACCCTGATGGAGCCAATGGTGCAGAAGGCTGCAGCCTATAAGGTGCTGGTGACGGTCAACCACGCCATAAAAATGTGGAAAAGCTACGATCAGGTGATCTACCTGAGCGAAAAGGACAACAGCGGTGCCCGCACGGTGTACTCCCAGTATGGTATGACCTATTTCTTTGATATCCTGTACAGCCACTATGTGAACAAATACCGGGAGACTGACCTGCTGCAGGGTCCAATTTCTGAACTGCCTTTGTCGGATTCTCAAAAAATGCGGGTGCAAAGATGTGCAGAATGACGGGTGAAACCGTGGAACTGCTCAAAAACAAAAGAATAAATTGTTCAACCATCCAAACGGGGTTCGCATCGCGAACCCCATTTTTTGTCGGAGATGTGTTACGATAGTCCTGCAAAGAATTGGACCCGCGGGGGCTTCTGCGACGGCAGAACAGACTGACAAAGATGGAAAGGATCACACTATGTATTACGGACACAACCCCAAATTCCCGGACAACTTCATGTGGGGCGCTTCCAGCGCTGCCTGGCAGGTGGAAGGCGGAGTCGCCGATGGCGGACGCACGCCGGCCATCATCGACCTGAACTCCAAGACCAAGAAGCCGTTTGCGGATAACACCTATGCGGCGGATCACTATCATCACTACAAGGAAGATGTGGCCCTGATGGCAGAGTGCGGTTTCTCCAGCTATCGTTTCTCGCTCAGCTGGTCCCGCATCATCCCTCATGCAGACGGCAAGGTGAACCCCGAAGGCATCGCGTTCTACAATGATCTGATCAATGAGCTGGTGGCCCACAACATCACCCCCATCGTTACCCTGTATCACTACGACCTGCCGGTCTGGGTGGATAAGCTGGGCGGCTGGAAAAGCCGCGACACCGTGGAAAGATTCGAGCACTACTGCCGCGTCTGCTTTGAGAACTTCGGCGACCGGGTCAAATACTGGCTGTCGCTGAACGAGCAGAATATGCAGATCTGCTATGGCAACTGGCTGGGCGTCAGCAAGGGCTGTGACGACTGGTTCAAGGATCAGTGGAAGATCAACCATATCATGAACCTGTGCCATGCCAAGGCTGTCAACGCCTGCCATGAGATGGTGGCGGGCGGCAAGATCGGCCCTGTGCCCGGCTGCGTGCCCATCTACCCGGAGACCTGCCGCCCCGAGGATCAGATCGCTGCTATGAACGCCGAGGAGTTCACCGAGAAGTTCTGGATCGATACCTATGTTTACGGCGAGTACAGCAGCTTTATCAAGCACTACTGGAAAGAGAACGACATCGACATCGGAATGCAGCCCGGCGATGCAGAACTGATGAAGAGCGCCAAAATCGATTTCATCGCCGTCAACTGCTACCGCAGCAACGTTGCAAAGGATGCGCCGCATGACGCAAAACAGCAGGATTATCTGCTGAATAAGAACGGCGTCAAGGGCCAGATGGTGTTCCCCGTGGAGCCGGGCCGCTACGCTCTGACCCGCAATCCCTATGTCGAGTACACCGACTGGGATTGGGAAATCGACCCCTCCTGCCTGCGCTATGAGATGCGTTACCTGTGGGATCACTATCACCTGCCCATGATGATCACCGAGAACGGTTACGGCGCCCATGAGACGAAGGACGCCGACGGCCAGGTGCACGATCAGGGCCGCATCGACTACTTGCGGGAGCACATTTATCAGCTGGGCATGGCCATCGAGGACGGCTGCGAGGTCATCGCATACAACCCCTGGTCCTTCACCGATCTGCTGTCCACCGGCAATGGCATGGCAAAGCGTTACGGTCTGGTGTACATCGACACCACCGATGAGGAGCAGAACGCGGCCAAGAGCGTGGAAGAGCTGTCCATGAAACGTATCCGGAAGGATTCCTTCTACTGGTACTCCAAGCTGATCCGTTCCAACGGTCAGGACTGGGGAAAGGAGATGCTGAAATAATGGCAAAGAAAGATTATAAGGCCATGGCGGCCGGCATCATCAAGCAGGCCGGCGGAGCGGACAACATTGTCAGCGCGACCCATTGCATGACCCGTCTGCGCCTTGTACTGCGGGATAGATCCAAGTTTGACACCGATGCCGTCAAGCAGGTGCCCGGCGTGCTGAACGTCATCATCCAGAACGGCGAATATCAGGTGGTCATCGGCCAGGATGTCCCTGACCTGTATGAAGAGGTCGTCAAGATCGACGGCATCCAGGCCGGCGGCAGCGTGCAGGACGATGAGGCCGCAGCCAAGGATCTGGCACAGGATCACGGCAACATCGGCAACGCGATCCTCTCCTTCATCGGCGGCACGTTCAGCCCGGTGATCCCGGTGCTGGTGGCAGGCGGCCTGACTGGTGCGGTGCTGTCCCTGCTGACCAATGTGTTCGGCGTCTCGGCGGAGTCTGGCACCTACACCATCTTCTACGCCATCAACCAGGCGACCTTCTACTTCCTGCCCATCTTCATCGGCTTTGCAGCCGCTGCCCGCCTGAAATCCAATGGTTTTCTGGGCGCATTTCTGGGCGCGATCCTGCTGTACTCCAGCATCAACGGTGCCGAAGGTCTGGACTTCTTCGGCATCCCGGTGCAGGCTATCAGCTATAACAGCACCGTGTTCCCGGTCATTCTGGGCGTGCTGTTCATGAGCGTGGTCTACAAGTTCCTGCAAAAGCATATCCCGGTCTTTCTCAAGACCATCGTCGTCCCGCTGCTGACCATGCTGATCACGGTGCCTGTCACCCTGATCGTTCTCGGCCCCATCGGCAACACCGTGGGCACCTGGCTGGCAAACGGTGTTTACGCTCTGTACCAGGCAGTTCCCGCGCTGGCCGTCATGGTCATCGGCATCACCACCCCGCTGATGGTTTTCTTTGGCATGAACAACGCCACCTACCCTGTGGTCTTTGCCCTGATGGCAGCTGTCAACTCTGATCCGCTGATCTGCACTGGCATGGCTCCCGCAAACGTGGCCGTTGGTGGTGCCTGCTTGGCCGCATCCCTGCTGTCCAAGAATGTGGAAGAAAAGTCCGTCAGCGTCTCCGCCGGTATCACCGCTCTGTGCGGCATCACCGAGCCGGGCGTCTACGGTGTGCTGTTCCCCAAGACCTACCCGCTGATTGGCGCTATGATCGGTGGCGGCATCGGTGGTCTGTTGGCCGGTATCCTGGGCATGACCCAGTACGTTATCTCCACGCCGGGCTTCATCAGCCTGCCTGCCTACATTGACCCCACCGGTTCCAGTTACAACCTTATCGTCTCGGTCATCGTGATGATTGTGGCTGTGGTCCTGGGATTCGTTGCAACCTACGCACTGGGCAAGCGCGCCGAAGCTAAGAAATAAGCCCCTGCAACAGGAAGAAAAGCAAGATCCCATCTGCAAAGGAAGAGCCGCTGCATCACACAAGAGAACGACGCGGCGGTTCTTCTTTTTTCGGCCCTCACAGGGAAGTGCTGTGGTGGGCCGGTACCGTAAAGTGTGGCCGACAAAGCAAATAAAAACACCTTCCATTGGAGCCGTTCTGCTCCAGCGGAGGGTGTTTTACATTATACGCTTTGTTTTTTCTTAGATTTGTTTGCCAGCTTGTCAACGAGCCACGAGGCGAGGGCACCCAGTGCAAGGCCCAGCACAAGGCCGCCCAGCACATCGGTGGGGAAGTGCACATACAGGTACAGCCGGGTAAAGGCGATGAAAGCCGCCAGCACCAGCGCGGGGACGCCCAACTTCCGGTTTTGCAGCCAGAGCGCAAAGGCTGCCGCAAAAGCCGAGGCCGTGTGCCCGGAAGGGAAGGAGTGCCCGTGGGGACGCTTGACCAGAATGGTGATCGCCGTGTCCACGTCGCAGGGGCGGGGCCGGGCGAACAGCGGCTTGAGGATGCAGTCCCCGGCCAGCAGATACAGTACCAGCGCCGTGGCCATGGCGCACCCGGCCTTGCGGGTGCGGCGGAACAGCAGCAAAAGCAGCGTGAACGCGATCCAGATCTCACCGTGCTCACCGGCGTAGTTGAGAAAGACGGCCAGCGCATCCAGCACCGGGTTGTGGAACTGCTGCAGCCAGTCCAGAAATGCGAATTCAAACGGCATAAAGAACCTCCTGTCTGTTGGTTCTATGGTAACACATCTTCCGGCCCACCACAACCCGGCAGGCAAAAAACAGGAGTGCAGAAATAAGTTACATCTGTTATATTTGGATGTAATATTACAATGCGGAAAGCAAAAACGCCCGTTCCGACGGCAAAGGCCGGAACGGGCGCAGGATGCGAGAGGATCAGAGGCCCATCTCGGGCAGGGTGGGGTAGCTGTCGATGGCACCGTGCTTCTGTACGCTCAGGCCGCAGAATCGGTTGGAAAAGTCCAGGTACTTCTCCAGCTTTTTGCAGGACAGCTTTTCCAGCTTGTCCACCGTCACGTCGTCCCGGCTCAGCTGCCACAGGAAGGAGCCGATGAAGCCGTCGCCCGCACCGGTGGTGTCCACGGCCCTGACCTTCTGGCAGGGGGCAAAGGCATGGGCGGCGCGGGTGTAGGCGTAGGCCCCCTTGCTGCCGCAGGTGTACAGCACCAGCTGCACATCCCCGGCAAACAGCTGGGGCAGGGCAGCTTCGATGTCGGCGGTGCCGGTGAGGAACTCCAATTCCTCGTCCGAGACTTTCAGGATGTTGGACAGCGGCAGGAACTGCAGCACGGTCTGGCGCAGCATCTCCCGGTCGGGCCAGAGGGGGAAGCGGAGGTTCGGGTCAAAGCTCACGATCGCACCGGTCTCCCGGGCGGCTCCGATGGCGGCCAGATGGGTGTGGCGCATGGGGCTGTCCACCAGCGAGACGCTGCAGAAGTGCAGGGCAAAAGCGTCGCGGAACCAGGCCAGGTCGATCTGCTCCGGGGCATACAGCAGGTCGGCCGAGGGCTTGCGGTAAAAGCTGAAGGTGCGGTTGCCGTCCTCCTCCAGGCTCACGAAGGCAAGGGCGGTGTTGGCCTTGTCGGTGAACACCAGATGGCTCAGGTCGATGCCGCAGGCTTCCAGCTCCCGTGCGATTTTGTGGCCGAAGGGGTCATCGCCCAGCTGGGTGAGAAAGCTGCTGGCACCGCCCAGACGGGCAAAGGCAGCGCAGACATTGGCCGGTGCGCCGCCGGTGCGCGGGCTGAAGGACGGCACCTCGTCAAAGGTGCATCCTACGCGGGACGGGATCATGTCGATCAGCGCTTCGCCGATGGAAAACAGAGTATTGCCGGGCATAGAAAACCTCCAGATCACAAATTGCAGAGTTCACAGACTGCCCCGGTCAGCTTTACGCTCACGTCGCCGGGGGCAGGGTAGTACCGGGTGCTGAACACCGTAGCTCCCCCGTTCAGGAAAATTTCCAGCGAGGAATTGTCGCCCACCACCCGCAGGCTGCGGCAGGGGGCTGCCAGCCGGGCGCGGCGCACGGTGCGGCCGTCGGCCAGAGCGGGGTCGGTGAAGCGCAGGGTGCAGGTGCAGTCCTGTTCAGTATACACCAGCTGCACCCCCTGCGCAACCGTCAGGCAGAAGTCTCCGGCGGGTGCAGCGGTCAGGTCGAAGCGCGGGGCAAGGAACACTTCCTCGCCGCTGGCGGCGTGCAGGGCGGCGGCGCTGCGCTGCGCGTCCAGCTCCGGCACCGGGTTCTGCAGCAGGGTGCCGTCCGGCCCGGCCGTCAGCACGCGGGGCACGGTGAAGCAGTGCTGCCAGCCGTAAGCCACGGTGGGCGCGTTGCCGTAGTCGGCGTCCGGCATGCCCATCCAGCCAATCTGGATGCGGCGGCCGTTGCCGTCCACAAAGCTCTGGGGGGCGTAATAATCAAAGCCTGCGTCCAGCTCGTGGAATTCGCTCAGGGTGCAGTCCCCGCGCCAGTCACCGTGGATGGCAAACCAGCCGCAGCCGTAGACATTCTGGCACTGGATGCCCTGGGGGGACACCGCCAGATACCATTGCCCGTCCAGACAGAACAGGTCCGGGCACTCCCACATGTAGCCGAAGGGCTCCGGGGTGGTCAGGGTGCTGATGTGGGTCCAGTGGAGCTTGTCGGTGCTTTCCAGCACCAGCACTTCGCCCTTGTCCTCCAGCGTGCGGGCACCCAGCACCATGTAGTACCGGCCTTCGTAGGCGAACACCTTGGGGTCCCGCACATGGCAGGTGAGCCCGGCGGGGTAGTCGCGGTTAGTCAGCAGGCACTGCTTGCTGTCGAGGGTCACGCCGTCCTTGCTGACGGCCAGGCAGACGTTGTGCCCGCGGCCCTCCTTGATGTAATCGAAATTGCCGGGGTGCTTGACGTTGCCGGTGTAGTAGAGGTACATGGTGCCATCCTCCACCAGGGCCGAGCCGGAGTAGGCACCGTGGCAGTCAAAAGGCTCGTCCGGATAGAGCATCACCGGCAATTGCTCCCAGTGGAGAAGGTCGGAGCTCACGGCGTGGCCCCAGTGCTTGACCCCGCCGTTCACGTCGAAGGGGCCGTACTGGAAGAATGCGTGGTACTGCCCGCCGTAGACGCACAGACCGTTGGGGTCGTTCAGCCAGCCCACCGGGGGCTGCAGGTGGAACCGCTGGCGGTGGGGGTCGGCGGCGGCCTTTTCCGCGCCGAGGGATTCCACCAGAGGCACCAGCTTTTTCAGATCGCGCTGGAGTGCGTTCATGCCTTGACCTCCTCAGGGCTCCAGATGACCCAGGTCACGGCGAAGGACACGCCGAAGGAGATGGCCATCATGATGATGTACTGCAGGGGCATATGCAGGTGCAGCAGGATGCCGAAGATGCCGGTGACGCCGGTGCCGGTGGCACCCAGCCCCACAATGCTGGCGTACCATGCGCCGCAGGCACCGCCCAGCAGGCCGCCGAGGAAGGGCTTGAAGTAGCGCAGGTTCACGCCGAAGATGGCAGGCTCGGTGATGCCCATGCAGGCGGACAGAGCAGAGGGCAGGGCCATGGACTTGACCTTGGTGTCCTTGCTCTTGAGGGCCACGGCCAGAGCGGCACCGCCCTGTGCCACGTTGGCGGCGCTGGCCAGCGGCAGCCAGTAGGTATAGCCGTAGCGGGCCAGCTGGCCCAGGTCGATCAGGGTGTACATGTGGTGGATGCCGGCCACGACGGTGACCGCGTACAGGCCGCCCATGATGAAGGAGCCGATGCCGTAGGGCAGGGTGATGAGGGTCTGCACGCCGGTGATGATGCCGTTTTCCAACTTGGTGAACACGGGGCCGATGGCGGCCAGGGTCAGGTAACCGGTGACGAACACGGACACCAGCGGGGTGACGAACAGGTCAAACATGGCGGGCACCACCTTGTGCAGCCGCTTTTCGATCTGGCACATGAGCCACACGGCGATGATGACCGGGATGACGTGGCCCTGATAACCCACCAGCGGCACCGAGTACAGGCCGCCGAACACCGGCTGCATCACGTTGACGCCGTTGGAAACGGTCCAGGCGTTCTGCAGGTCGGGGTGGATCATGATCATGCCGATGACTGCACCCAGATAGGGGTTGCCGCCGAACACCTTGGCGGCAGAGTAGGCGATGAGGATGGGCAGGAAGGTGTAGGCCGTATTAGAGAACAGCTTGGCGAACACATACACCGAGCCGGTGGTGTCGATGTTCAGGAAACCGTTGTTCACCATGAAGTTCAGCGCTTCCATGATGCCCATCAGGAAGCCGGAAGCCACGATGGCGGGGATGATGGGCACAAAGATGTCGCCCAGGGTCTTGATGGCCCGCTGATACCAGGGTGCCTTGGCGGCGGCCGCCTGCTTCACGTCCTCCTTGCTGCCGCCCTCGATGCCGGCCAGCTGGATGAACTCGTCGTATACCTTGTTCACCGTGCCGGTGCCAAAGATGATCTGCAGCTGGCCCTGTGCCTCAAAAACGCCCTTGGCGCCCTCGGCGTTTTCCAGCTCCTGCTTGTTGACCTTTGCGTTGTCTGCGATGACCAGACGCAGGCGGGTGGCGCAGTGTGCGGCCGAAACGATGTTTCCCTTTCCGCCGATGCAGTCCAGGACCTGTTGTGCTGCGTGTTTGTAATCCATAGTGCACTTCTCCTTTGCTTGATGCTTCCTCTTCCAAAGGCCGACCACTGTGTTGTAATCGGTTTCACTGGCATGATTATACGATAATCAGCGCAATATTTCCATTCGCAGAGGGCATAAAGTTGGGATGCATTCTGTTATTGATTTCACATGGTTTCATATCGCTCAGTCCCCTGTGCTCTCCCGGCAGACCAGCTCATACCCCAGCATCTGGCTGCGGGGCACGGTGTGGGGGTCGTTGAGCAGGTCCATCAGCAGGGCGGCGGCGTCCCGGCCGGAGGTCTTGTAGTGCAGGTGGGCGCTGGTCAGAGGCACAAAGGCATTGCGCCCCACACTGCTGTCGCCTACGGCGGCGATCATCACATCCTCCGGGATGCGGATGCCTGCCTCCCGGCAGTACTGCATGGCACCCAGAGCAATGGCGTCGGTGGCGCAGAACAGGCAGTCGATGCGGGGGTCGCTGCCCAGCAGGCGGGCGGCCTGCTCGTAGCCGGACGCGGTGCTGAACTTTGCCACCGCCATGCGCTGGAGGCGCACCGGCAGCCCGGCGTCCTTCACGGCGGCTTCAAAACCTGCCCGGCGCTGCTGCCCGGCGGCCTTGTCCAGCAGGGTGACCCCGATGTAGCCCGGGGCATGGCAGCCCTTGGCCAGCATGTGGGCCGTGGCAGCCTGTGCCGCGCCAAAGTCGTCGTGGTACACGCTGCAGCAGCCCGGAAACTGCTGCCCCAGCACCACCAGCGGCACATGCATCCGCTCCAGCACGGCCTTGTGCTCCGGGGTGTACACGGTGGCAATGAGCAGGATGCCGTCCACCGTGTGGCGGCACAGGGTGTCCAGGGCGCGGAGTTCCTTCTGCGGGTCGTTGGCGGTGTTGATGAGCAACAGCTGGTAGCCGGATTCTTCCAGCACGCTGCCGATGCCCTCCACGATGCGGGGGCAGCTGTCGCTGGACAGTTTGGGCAGGATGACCCCCACCTGCCGGGTGCGGCGGGTGCGCAGCATCTGGGCCTGTATGCTGGGGTGGTAGCCGGTGGCTTCCACAGCGGCCTCGATGCGTGCCCGCTTGTCGGCACTGAGGTAGCCGCCGTTGAAGTAGCGGCTCACCGCCGCCTTGGATACACCGGCATACTGGGCAAATTCGGTGATGTTCATGAAATGCCTCCTCATTTTTCTGCGCTGCAGGGCAGTTTTGGAATTGACTTGACGCGCGGGGTGTGCTACAATACCGCTTTGTGTATGACAATTTCCGGGAAAAAGGGAAAACCAAGATGAATCTGACAAAGCAGTTCTTTAAATATGTATCGCAGAATATTTTCGGTCTGCTGGGCACGTCCTGCTATATTCTGGCCGATACCTATTTTATCTCGCAGGCGGCGGGCACCGACGGCGTGACCCTGCTCAACCTCTGCCTGCCCATCTACAACTTCATTTTTGCCATCGGTTCCATGATCGGTCTGGGCGCGGCCACCCGCTACGCCATCCTCCGCGCACAGGGCGAGGAGCGGGCGGCACAGCGGTATTTCTCCAATGCTGTCTTTTGCGCCTGCCTGCTGGCCGTGCCCTTTGTGCTGGTGGGCATCTTCTGCCCCGGCACACTGCTGCGGCTCATGGGCGGCGATGCCGGCATCGTGGCGCTGGGCATCCCCTATGCGCGCATCTTTCTGCTGTTTACGCCCTTTTTTATGTGCAACTACATCGTGTCGGCCTTTGTCCGCAACGACGGTGCGCCCTCGCTGGCCATGGTGGCCACGCTGAGCGGCAGCCTGTTCAATGTGGTGTTCGACTACATCTTCATGTTCCCCATGGGGCTGGGGCTGGCCGGTGCGGCACTGGCCACCGCCGTTTCGCCGATGCTCAGCATCGCCATCTGCAGCCGCCACTTCTTCCAAAAAGACAACACGGTGCAGTTTGTGCGGCAGTTGCCCTCGGCAAAGCTGCTGGGGCAGAGCTGCCAGCTGGGCATCTCCGGCTTTGTGGGGGAGATGTCCTCCGGCGTGACCACGACGGTGTTCAACTTCCTGCTGCTGGGTCTGGCCGGGAATGTGGCCGTGGCGGCCTACGGCGTCGTGGCCAACTTTGCGCTGGTGGCCACCGCCATTTTCAACGGTGTGGCCCAGGGTGCCCAGCCGCTGGTGAGCCGCTGCTACGGCCACAGCGACCGGGCCGGAGCCCGGAAGCTGCTCATTCTGGGCAGCTGCACCGCGCTGGCACTGGCGGCCGTGCTGTACGCGGTGGTGTTCGGCATGACCGATACGCTGGTGGGCTGGTTCAACAGTGAAAACTCGGCGCAGATGGCCCGGTTTGCCCACAACGGCATGCGGCTGTACTTCGTGGGCTACTTCTTTGCCGGGTTCAACATCGTGGCGGCGGGCTACCTGAGCGCCACCAACCGCCCGGTGGAAGCCTCGGTCACCTCCATCTGCCGCGGCGTGGCGGCCATTGTGGTCTGCTCGCTGGTGATGAGCGCCCTCTTTGGCATGAACGGCGTGTGGGCGGCCTTCCCGGCATCGGAGCTGCTGACGGCGCTGCTGACCCTGTTTTTGCTGCTGCGCCCCAAGCCGCAACCTTAAATATAAAGTTCCTGCTCGCGCAGAGCTTCTTCGGGCGAAAGCCCGGACTGCGCGGTGTGACCGGCCAGTGTCCGCCATTGTGCGGGGGACTGGCCGGTTTCTTTTTTGAACACCCGGCACAGGTAGTTGGCCCCGGAAAAGCCGCACAGGCTGGCCACCACGTCCAGCGTGTACTCCCGGTGCAGCAGCAGCCGCTGGGCGGCTTCCACCCGCACCCGGGTCAGATAGCGCCCCGGCGGGATGCCCAGCGCGGCGGTGAAGGTGCGCACCAGATGGCTCTTGGACACCCCCAGCCGCTCGCTGAGCTCCTCCACGCCGTACAGGCCCGCGTAGTTGGCCCGGATGTCCGCGATGGCGGCCTGCACCAGCGGCGGCAGGGCGGGGGCGGCGCTGTCGGCATCGGCCAGCTCACACAACAGGGCAAAGGCCAGCTGGCTGCGCATCCGGCCCGGCAATTCCTGCTCCGAGGCAAGGCGGTCCAGCAGCTCGGCGGCGGCGGGGCAGGTCTCGCCCCGGGCCAGAAAGGGCAGCTCGTGCAGCCCGGCCAGAAACTGGGCGCTGGCCTGCCCGGTGAGCTGGACGCACAGCAGGTGGCAGCTGCCCTCCGGCTCCAGCACCAGCGGGGCGCGGCTCAGCACCAGATGCCCGGCCGGGACGCTCTGGGGCGGCAGCAGCAGCGCAGCCCCGGCGGGAAGGGGCCCGGCCGAGGGCACACTGGCGGTGCACCGCCCGCTGGAAACAAGGCAGACCCACAGCCCGTCGCCGGTCAGGGTGAGGGGCGCGCAGGGCTGCACGTCCTGCACCTGACCGGGTGCGGCCACGGCATTCCAGTCAAACAGCAATATCCGACACCTCAAATCAATAAAATGCTATTTTATATCACAAAATAATCTGTTATTATAATACCAACGAACCGAAGCGCCGTCAAGGGCGCTGCAAACACAAGATTATGGAGGCAAACGATTATGGCTTCGATTAGCTGCCAGCACATCTATAAGATCTACCCGGGCGCTACCGCTCCTTCCGTCACCGACTTCAACCTGGAGATCCAGGATAAGGAATTCATCATCTTCGTCGGCCCCTCTGGCTGCGGCAAGTCCACCACCCTGCGCATGATCGCCGGTCTGGAGGAGATCTCCAAGGGCGAAATGTACATCGGCGGCCGTCTGATCAACGACGTTCCCCCGAAGGACCGCGACATCGCCATGGTGTTCCAGAGCTACGCTCTGTACCCCCACATGACCGTTTACAAGAACATTGCATTCGGTCTGGAGCTGCGCAAGACCCCGAAGGACGAGATCGACAAGCGCGTGCATGAGGCAGCCAAGATCCTGGAGATCGAGCACCTGCTGGACCGCAAGCCCAAGGCTCTGTCCGGTG
>OGIO01001024.1_pt1 | contig 27038 bp, 24 predicted proteins | sample 1571841 | NCBI WGS metagenome assembly OGIO01 (sample SAMEA2582111, study PRJEB24529) | metagenome | biome: Human gut stool | place: China | collected 2011
TTGGGCATAAAGCAGGGCTGCCGCCCAGCAAAAAATATTTGCTAGTGCGACAGCCCCTTTTTGTGGTATGATAAAAATGGAAAAGAACTGATACAAGAAAAACTGATAATCAGAGAGAATAGATATTTGGAGGAAATCATGACAAACGAAGGGAATGTTCCGGCTGATAAACCGGTATACTACATTTTAGACAACTGTACCCGCTGTGGACGCTGCGCCCAGAAGTGTCCGCTTCACGCGCTGGTTCCGCGCCAGGGGCATTACCGGATCGATCTGCGTTTTTGTGATGGCTGCGGAATCTGCTATGATATCTGCCCGATCGGGGCAGTGGCGAAGGAGTAATCATGTATCTATGTATGGACCTGAAATCGTTCTACGCATCTGTGGAGTGTGTGGACCGCGGCTTAAATCCGTTGACGACCAACCTGGTGGTAGCGGATCCGTCCCGCACGGAGAAGACCATCTGCCTGGCGGTTTCCCCATCCTTGAAAGCATACGGGATCCCGGGGAGAGCAAGGCTGTTTGAGGTGATCGAGCAGGTGCGCCGTGCCAATGCGAAGCGGAGAAGCCTTGCTCCAGGCGGCAGATTTACGTGGGCTTCTGCACAGGCAGATGAACTGGCAAAACATCCGGAGTATCAGATCGACTATCTGATCGCGCCGCCGCGTATGGCCCGATATATGGAAATGAGTACGAAAATTTACGAAATCTACTTAAAATATGCGGCGCCGGAGGATATTCATGTCTATTCAATCGATGAGGTGTTTATCGACCTGACGAATTATCTGCAGGCAGCAGGCTGTACGGCGCGGGAGTATGCGAAAAAGATTATGAAGGAGATTTTTGCAAAATCCGGGATTACTGCTACAGCAGGGATTGGTACGAATCTGTATCTTGCCAAAATCGCCATGGATATCGAAGCGAAGCATATTCCGGCAGATGAGGATGGAGCCAGGATCGCCATGCTGGACGAGATCAGCTACCGGCGCAAACTCTGGACGCATCAGCCCATCACCGATTTCTGGAGGGTTGGCCGCGGTTATGCGGCAAAGCTGAAGGAACATGGTATGCTGACGATGGGCGATGTCGCGCGCTGCTCCATTGGAAAGCCAGGAGATTATCACAATGAAGAACTGCTGTACCGTTTGTTTGGCATCAATGCAGAGCTTCTGATCGATCATGCCTGGGGCTATGAGCCATGCCGCATGGAACATATCAAGGCTTATAAGCCGGAAAACAATAGTGTTGGTTCCGGGCAGGTGCTGCATTGTCCGTATACGGCACAGAAGACGCGGCTCGTGGTCAAAGAAATGGCAGACCAACTTTCATTACAGCTGGTAGACCAGGGGCTTGTGACAGACCAGATGGTCTTAACAGTAGGCTACGATATTGAGAATCTGACGGATCCGAAACGCAGCGGTTCCTACCGTGGCGAGGTTACGAAGGACCGGTACGGCAGAAATATTCCAAAGCATGCTCACGGAACGGAAAATCTGGGGTGTTTTACTTCCTCAACCCGGCAGATCCTGGATGCAGTTTTGGCATTGTATGACCGCATTATCGATGAAAAGCTTTTGATCCGGCGGGTGTATCTGACTGCAAATCATGTCATGTCGGAGACTGAAGTGAAACGGGAACCGGTGGCCGAACAGCTTGATCTTTTTACCGATTATGATGCCTTGGAACAGAAACGCCAAAAAGAACAGCAGGAGCTGGAACGCGAAAAACGCCTGCAGCATGCGATGCTGGATATCAAGAAAAAATTCGGAAAAAATGCGATCTTAAAGGGCATGAATCTGTGTGAAGGTGCGACGGCAAAAGAGCGCAATGACCAGATCGGAGGGCACAAGGCATAAGAGCATGTTTCTGGAAGACAGGAATGAAAGCATTTATGTGTCAGAAATTGGCAAAGGGAGAGAACCGATATGGAACGAGAAACTGATTTCTCGAAATATGAAAATATGCTGTATCTCAAACGTCCGGTGTCGCGCAATCACCCGCCGATGGACCTTAAGGACCGTGCTGCCCAGTTTTCCCCATTTGCAGCGTTGACAGGTTATGGTGATGCAGTGAAGGAGACTGAACGGCAGACCGAGCAAAGGCGCGAGTTGGATGAGTATGAGAAAGCAGCACTGGATGAGCAGCTGCGGGAGCTGGAAGCGCAGCTGCAGAACTTAGAAAACGGGAAAAATCAGGCAGCTCCAAGGGTCACTGTCACCTGCTTTATTCCAGATGAATACAAAGCAGGAGGTGCTTACCGCACGTTCACTGCTGCAGTTAAAAAAATCGATCATGACAGGCGGGGAATCATTTTGCAGAATGGGACACAGGAAGGAGAATGTGTGCTGTTGGATGATATCCTGAAACTGGATATCCATATGGATTTCGATTCCCGGATATGATAAGATAATAGATAAATTTGAAACAGAAACGGGGTGGAGCAGATGCCATGTACGATCGGAATCGGAAAGCAGGATTTCGTGTCCCTGCGGGAAGGCAATTATTTCTATATTGATAAAACAAAACTGATTTCACAGTGGTGGGAGTCAGGAGATTCGGTTACGCTGATTACCCGCCCTAGGCGGTTTGGAAAAACGCTGAATATGAGTATGCTGGATTGTTTCTTTTCAAAACGGTATGCAGACCGCTTTGATCTTTTTAGCGGTCTTGAGATATGGAATGAGGAGAAATATCAGAAGCTTCAGGGAACTTACCCGGTTATATTTTTAAGTTTTGCGGATGTAAAGCAGAATTGTTATACGGACACAGTTCAGAAAATCCGGCATATTATTGGCGATACTTATCGTCAGCACCGTTATCTTCTGGATACAGCGTGCTTTGCGGACACAGAAAAACAGCAGTTTATAAAAGTAATGAACTGTGAAATGGATGATGTAACAGCTCAGGATGCCCTGAAAAATCTGTCTTATTACCTGCACCATTTCTGGGAAAAGCGTGTGCTCATATTATTGGATGAATACGATACCCCCATGCAGGAGGCATATGTGCATGGGTACTGGAACGAATTTACTTCCTTTATCCGGAGTCTGTTCAATGCGACATTCAAAACAAACCCGTATCTGGAACGTGGAATGATGACGGGAATTACCCGTGTTTCGAAGGAATCTGTCTTTTCGGATCTGAATAACCTCAGTGCAATCACAACCACCTCGAAGCGGTATGCAGACTGTTTTGGCTTTACGGAAGCAGAGGTATTTGCATCTCTGGAACAGTTTGGTCTAATAGAGCAAAAAGAAGAAGTGAAGCGCTGGTATGATGGCTTCACGTTTGGATCAAAGCGGGATGTCTATAATCCGTGGTCCATCACGAATTTCCTGCGGGAGAAAACATTCATGGCCTACTGGGCAGCAACCAGTGGAAATACGCTGATCAACAAGCTGATCCGGACGGCATCTGCGGAAATAAAGGAAGGCATGGAGGATCTGCTTCAGGGAGGAAAAATTGTGGTAACCTTTGATGAGCAGATCGTATTTGACCAGCTGGATCATGTGCAGAACGCAATCTGGAGTCTGCTTGTGGCCAGCGGGTATTTACGGGTGGAGCAGGTCGAATATCGCGGAGCCTGGAGAAAACCGTGGTATCATCTGATGATCACAAATCTGGAAACGCTGGGGATGTTTTCTGATATGTTTTCCGGATGGTTTGAAAAGTCCGGAACCAATTATAATGCGTTCATCGAGGCTCTTTTAAAGGGAAATATAAAAGAAATGAACGCCTATATGAATGATGTGGCTCTGACTACTTTCAGCAGCTTTGACACAGGAAATCATCCGTCTGAGCGGACACAGCCGGAGCGCTTTTATCATGGCTTTGTGCTTGGGCTTCTGGTGGAGCTGCGGGATGCTTATCTGATCCGGTCCAACCGGGAGAGCGGACTGGGGCGTTATGATGTGATGCTGATTCCACAAAAACCGGAATTTGATGGCATCATTCTGGAGTTTAAGGTTCGTGAGGTGGAAGAGGAAACTTCTCTTGGGGATACGGTTCAGGCGGCATTGAAGCAGATTCAGGAGAAACAGTATGACCGGGAACTGATTGCCCACGGTGTATCGGAAGACCGGATTCGCTGTTATGGATTCGCGTTTGAGGGTAAGCGGGTGCTGATCGGAACAGATTGATATGATGAAAGAAAGCGCAATCAGAAAAAGGACAAACCTATGACACTGACACAATTAAAATACATCGTGGAGACCGCTGAGGCGGGGAGCATCAGCAAAGCTGCGGAGCGGCTCTACATTTCCCAGCCGAGCCTGACTGCGGCAATCCGGGAACTGGAGCACGAATTTGGTATTACCATTTTCCAGCGGACTAACAAGGGCATTCTTCTGACCACGGAGGGGGAGGAATTTCTTGGTTATGCAAGACAGGTGATCACCCAGACCAGACTCATGGAGGAGCGCTATGCGGGCGCAGCGCCGGTGCGCCACCAGTTCTGTGTATCCACCCAGCATTATTCCTTTGCGGTGGAGGCGTTTGTGGAACTGTTAAAGACGTATGGCGGGGAAAGCTACGACTTTCGTATCCGGGAAACGCAGACCTACGAGATCATCGAAGATGTCGCGAAGCTGAAAAGCGAGGTCGGGGTTCTTTATCTGAACCAGTTCAATGAAACGGTTTTGCGAAAGACCTTTAAGGAACATAACCTTAAGTTTGAACGACTCTTTCTCGCAAAGCCCCATGTCTTTGTCGGGGCGAAAAATCCGCTGGCGGAACAAAAATCAGTGACACTGCAGGATCTGGAGGATTATCCGCGGTTGTCGTATGAGCAGGGAGACCACAATGCGTTCTATTTTTCGGAGGAAATCTTGAGCACGCTGGAGAGCAAAAAAGATATCCGGGTGTGCGACCGTGCGACACTGTTTAACCTGCTGATCGGGCTGAATGGTTATACCATCTGCAGCGGTGTGATCAATGAAACACTGAATGGAAAGGATATTGTTGCGGTTCCTCTGGAAGCGGAAGATTATATGGAAATCGGGTATATCACCCACAAACAGGTTGTGCCCGGGAAGTTTGCAGCACATTATATCGAAGCGTTAAAACGGTTTGCTATAGACTAAAACTATGGCAAACCGCTTTTTTTCAATATTTTACAGAAACGGAAAATACGGGTATGATAAGTGCCATGAACAGATAAGGAGAACACCGACCATGAGCAAATATACCCCGTTTCGTTATGACTATGTAGGAAGTTTTTTAAGACCAGATTATTTAAAGAAGGCACGCGCTGATTTTGAGGCAGGTACGATCACCGCAGAGGAACTGAAAAAAGTAGAAGATACCGCGATCACGGATCTGGTAGAGAAGCAGAAAAAAGCCGGATACCATGTGATCACAGATGGAGAATTCCGCCGTGCTACCTGGCATCTGGATTTCATGTGGGGCTTCAACGGCGTGGGGCACAGCGCGACCGAGAATGGACTTCCATTCCACGATGAGGCAGCCAAGATCGACGATACGTTCCTGACAGGAAAAATCTCTGTGGGACATCATCCGTTTGTGGAGCATTTCAAATTCGTGAAAGCGCTGGAAGATGAGAATACTGTGGCAAAGCAGACGATTCCGGCACCGGCGCAGTTTTTAGAGCAGCTGGTCATGCCGATGAACATCGAGGATACCAGAAAGATCTATCCAAACGATGAGGAACTGATCGCGGATCTGGTAGCTGGTTACAAAAAAGTGATCGCAGACCTGTATGCAGCAGGCTGCAGAAATATCCAGCTCGATGACTGTACCTGGGGCTGTTTTGTAGATCCGAAGGCGAGAATGTTCTTTGGTACTGATGATGCAGGACTGGAAAAGCTGCAGAAAGAATTCTTAGAGATCAATAACCTTGTGATCGAAGGAAAACCGGAAGACCTGGTGATCAACACTCACATCTGCCGTGGAAACTTTCATTCTACCTGGGCCTGCACCGGCGCATACGATAAGGTCGCAGAACTGGTATTTGGAAAGGAACAGGTCAATGCCCTGTATCTGGAATTTGACGATGCACGTTCCGGCGGATTCGAGTGTCTGTCCCACGTATCTGAAGACAAGAAGGTGGTTCTGGGACTCATTACGACTAAATACCCGAAGCTGGAGGACAAAGCAGCCGTGATCGCAAGAATCCACGAAGCAGCGAAGTATGTTCCGTTAGACCATCTGTGCTTAAGCCCGCAGTGCGGCTTCGCATCCTGCGAGATTGGCAATAAGCTGACCGAAGAAGAACAGTGGGCAAAGCTTGCGCTGGTGAAGGAAATCGCAGAGGAAGTCTGGGGATAATAGAACAATTTAAGTATCGACAAGGGCCGTGTGAGTTGCCGAAAGGCAACTCACACGGCCCTATTAAAGTGAAATAAATTTATTAGTTCGCAGCAGTGGTCTCCTCAGCTGCTTCCTCAGAAGTCTCCTCCTCGGAAGACTCTTCAGATTCCTCCTCAGAAGCATCCTCAGCCTCAACAGACTCCTCCTCAGAAGCCTCTTCCTCAGAAGACTCCTCAGCCTCGGTGGACTCCTCTGCAGTAGTCTCCTCTACAGTGGTCTCTTCTACAGTAGTCTCTGCAGCAGTGGTCTCCTCTTTGGTGCCGCCGCAAGCGGTGATTCCCATAGCTACCACAGCAGCAGCTACAACAGCGATCATGGATTTGTTAAATACTTTCTTCATCATAATTTTTTCCTCCTCTGTCCCTTAGGACAAGAATATACTATAGCGGGAAAATGTGTCCAAATTGTGTTCGAAAAATAAAAAAATATAAAAGTTCTTATCAAATTATTAAGAAAAAAGGAAAACATATTGTATTTCTTGCGCAATTGCAATAATTTACCAGTTATGCTATGCTGATTAAGATATAATTTTTACAAAATGAAAGGTTTTAATTTATGAAACCTGATCCGTTTTGAGACGGAAGGACTGGACTTTGTCATGACAGCCATGTTTGCCGTTATCTTTTTAGAACAGTGGTTAAAAGACAAGCACCACATCAGTGCCTGGGCAGGCCTGATTGCCAGTGTGGGCTGTCTGGTCGTCTTTGGCCCGGACCAGTTTTTGATTCCGGCGATGATCTGTGTGCTATATGGTGCTGGTGCAGATTGTGTTCTAACAAAACTGAAACAAAACAGAACTTATGTTCGAAAATACTGTACTTTTTATGAGACATATGCTATAGTAATATTTATAGAAGCGTTGAAACAACAGATCATGTATCAGAATGCTTAGCATCGCAAATAGCACAATTACTCGGGTTACCATGTGCAAAGTTTGAGTTAGGCGTTTATCATGGGCGTGAAGGCTCTATGAGCTATAATATCATACAACGGGATTCTCAGATTTTGTTAGAAGGAATTCATTTTATTACGTCGCTATATCCAGAATATGATCCGGAAAAATTTATGGACCGGGTGTCTGGAAACAAATATTCCATAGAAATGGTACTACAGTCTATACGAAAGTTTGTACCAGTCGAAGATTTTTTTGGATATGGTTATTTTCGATTATCTGATCGGAAATACAGACAGGCATCAGAATAATTGGGCCATTGTTGAAGAAAATGGGAAAATGACGTGGTCTCCGCTTTACGATAACAGTTCTTCTTTCTTTGATCTTAAAATTTTTACTCAGTAAAACAGAAATGATGAAATTAGTTTATTTCGGAAAGCAGGAGTGATATGTCACTGAAAAATGGTAAAGATTATTTGTATTTAATTTGGAAGTGCCCAACGTCAAGAAGGCATTATCTTGGATGCGGGGGAGAAAATTGTGAAAAGTCAGTGCCCTTGCACCACGATGAAGAAGTTTTTTTAAAAAAAGAATCGGAAAATATCTACGACAAAACTGCAATCTGTGTAATGGATCAAGAGCAGAGAGTATTGGGGTATGTTCCAAGATATTATACCCAGGCTTTTGGGCGTTTTATGGACGAAAAACGCCTGGATAAGTGTTATATTTCTAATGTAGAAAAGCAAACCCATTGTGATGTATGTGTGAGTGTCACCGTAAAAATTGATGGTAAGCAAAGTTAAATAGTTACGATTCACATTTTGGAGGAATTATGGATCATTTTCAGTTATATTCCGAGTATCAGCCCACCGGCGACCAGCCGCAGGCTATTGCTGAGCTTGTAAAAGGGTTTCGGGAGGGCAATCAGTTCGAGACATTGCTGGGTGTGACAGGCTCCGGTAAGACCTTTACCATGGCGAATGTCATTCAGGCATTGAACAAGCCAACGCTCATCATTGCCCATAACAAGACGCTGGCTGCGCAGCTTTACGGGGAAATGAAGGAATTTTTCCCGGAGAATGCTGTAGAATATTTCGTATCCTATTACGATTATTACCAGCCGGAGGCCTACGTTCCTTCTACGGATACTTATATTGAGAAGGATTCTGCCATCAACGACGAGATCGATAAACTGCGGCATTCCGCGACAGCGGCACTTTCCGAGCGGAAGGATGTTATTATTGTGGCATCGGTTTCCTGCATCTATGGTCTTGGTTCCCCGATCGATTACCAGGAAATGGTGATCTCGCTGCGGCCGGGCATGGAAAAAGACCGGGATGAGGTGATCCGCAAGCTGATCGATATTCAGTACACCCGCAACGACATGGATTTCCACCGCGGTACGTTCCGCGTGCGGGGCGATGTACTGGAAATCTTTCCGGCGTATTCCGACAGTGCGGCATACCGGGTTGAATTTTTCGGGGACGAGATCGACCGGATCGTGGAGATCGACACGCTGACCGGAGAGGCAAAGCTGCAGTTAAACCATATTGCCATCTTCCCGGCATCCCATTATGTTGTGCCGAAAGAGAAGATGCAGCTTGCCACGGAAAATATTCTGGAAGAACTGAAAGAGCGTGTGGCTTTCTTTAAGAGTGAGGATAAACTGCTGGAAGCACAGCGTATCTCGGAGCGCACTAATTTCGATGTGGAGATGATGCGGGAGACCGGTTTTTGTTCCGGCATTGAGAACTATTCCCGGCACCTGACGTTTGGAAAACCGGGGGAGCCGCCGTGGACGCTGATCGATTATTTCCCGGATGATTTTCTCATCATTGTGGATGAGTCTCACATCACGCTGCCGCAGGTGCGCGGTATGTATGCAGGGGACCGTTCGCGAAAAACCACGTTGGTGGATTATGGTTTCCGTCTGCCGTCGGCGCTCGACAACCGTCCGTTAAATTTTACAGAGTTTGAGAGCAAGATCGACCAGATGATGTTTGTCTCCGCAACACCGGGCCCTTACGAGGCAGAGCATGAGCTCCTTAGGGCAGAGCAGATCATCCGCCCGACCGGCCTTTTGGATCCGGAAATCTCTGTGCGCCCGGTAGAAGGGCAGATCGATGATCTGGTGGGCGAGGTCAACAAAGAGGTGGCAGCGCATCACAAGGTCCTGATCACCACACTGACCAAGCGCATGGCAGAGGACTTAACCGATTATATGAAAGAAATCGGAATCCGGGTCAAGTACCTGCATTCTGACATCGACACGCTGGAACGTGCGGAGATCATCCGCGATATGCGTCTGGATGTGTTTGACGTGCTGGTCGGCATCAACCTGCTGCGAGAGGGTCTGGATATTCCAGAGATCACCCTGGTCGCAATCCTCGATGCAGATAAAGAAGGCTTCCTGCGCTCGGAAACATCGCTCATTCAGACGATTGGCCGTGCGGCCCGGAACTCTGAGGGGCATGTCATTATGTATGCGGATACGGTCACGGATTCCATGCGGGTGGCAATCGAGGAGACGAACCGCCGCCGCCAGATCCAGCAGGCGTACAACGAGGAACATGGCATAACTCCGACCACCATCAAGAAAGCGGTGCGGGACCTGATTGCAATCTCCAAGGCAGCGGAGAAGGATGCTTCGGCAGATGAAAAGGATCTGGAGTCCATGAGTGCCAAGGAACTGAACAAGCTGGTAAAAGAAATCCAGAAGAAGATGCATCAGGCCGCTGCAGAGCTAAACTTCGAGGAGGCAGCTGTGCTGCGTGACCGGATGCTGGAAGTGAAACAGGCGCTGCTGGAACTGGAGTCTTAAAAATATACCCTTATTGACAAAATTTATCAATAAGGGTATATTTTTATGTACTGGTTACTAATTGCTAACTATAAGGAGTTGTTTTCTATGAAATTGAGTGAAGGAATCATTGGCCGCACCTACCGTGTAGACAGTGTGGCTGTGAATGAGACGATTACCAGACGTCTGGAGGCACTCGGAGTCAACAGCATGACACCGGTGACTCTTTTAAACAAGAAAGGAAGCGGTTCCGTGATCTTTAAGGTGCGCGGTACAAGGCTGGCTGTGGGTAAGCGCATCAGTGACGGAATCGAGATTTCAGAAATGGAGGTGCGAAGCCATGACTGAGATGCAGCAGAACAAAGATAAGGCAGGACAGCCGGAAAATCCAACGGAGAAAAGCGCGAACCAATCTGGTAAAAAAACAGACAACCGCGAAATCCGTGTTGGTTTCGTCGGAAACCCGAACTGCGGAAAAACGACGCTCTTTAATGCGTTTACCGGCGCAAATCTGAAGGTGGCAAACTGGCCCGGTGTTACGGTAGAGCGTGTGGAGGGCCGCACCAATTATAAGGGAAGACCGATCAAGGTCATTGACCTTCCGGGCATTTACAGCCTGACTTCTTACACGATCGAGGAAATTGTAACCAGACGCTGCATCGAGGAGGGTGAGGTTGACGTCATCATCAACGTGGTGGATGCGTCTTCCCTGGAGCGAAACCTCTACTTAACCTTACAGCTTCTGGAACTGAAAAAGCCGGTTATTCTGGCACTGAACATGATGGATATCGTGGAAGAACGCGGCATGGAGATCGACCTGCACCGCCTTCCGGAGATGCTGGGCGGAATCCCGGTTGTCCCGGTTTCTGCAAGAAAGCGCACCGGACTGGATGTTCTGATGCACGCAGTGGTCCACCATTACGAAGAGGGACCGCAGGGCATCGTAGTGCATTACGATCAGGAGATTGAAGAAAAAATCACGCAGATTGAAACAATCCTCCGGGCAAAATACGGCGATATGGAAAACATGCGCTGGCATGCCGTAAAGCTTCTGGAGCAGGACCCGGAGGTCATGAAAGACCATCCGGTGGATATCAGCCATATCGCAGGGAAAAACTACGAAAAAGATATCATCAACGAGAAGTATAACTATATCGAAGAGGTCATGGAAGAATGTATGGTGGGCCGGGACGAAAAATCGGCATCGACAGACCGCATCGATTCGTGGCTGACACATCCGGTGTTTGGTGTTCCAATCTTTCTCGGAATTATGGCGCTGGTGTTCTTCTTAACATTTACTGTGGGAGATTTCTTAAAGGGCTATTTTGAGATTGGACTGGAATGGTTTTCCGGAGCACTTCTGGCGGCTATGCAGCATGTAGATGCTTCAGACTGGCTGATCTCTCTGGTAGTCGATGGTATTGTAGCCGGTGTGGGCGGTATTCTGACCTTCCTGCCGAACATTTTCATCCTGTTTCTGGCACTGGCATTTCTGGAAGACAGCGGATATATGGCACGCGTTGCCTATGTCATGAATGAGATCATGGGTCGTGTCGGATTGTCCGGCAAGGCATTTCTTCCGATGCTTCTTGGTTTTGGCTGTACCGTTCCGGCAGTCATGGCAACCAGGGCGCTGGCGACAGAGCGTGACCGCCGCCGCACGATCCTGATTACCCCGTTTATGTCCTGTTCTGCAAGACTTCCGATCTATGTGCTGTTTGCAGAGATGTTTTTTAAGGAGCATGCGATGTTAGCGGCGTATTCCCTGTATGTGATCGGTCTCATCGTTGCGATCACGATCGCCTTTATCCTTCATAAGCATGAGAAGAATAAGGATGAGGATACGCTTCTGATCGAGCTTCCGGAGTACAAGACTCCGAATGCCAGAACCGTGGCAATCTATGTATGGGATAAGGTAAAGGATTATCTGACCAAGGCCGGAACCACGATCTTTGTGGCATCCATTGTACTTTGGTTTGTGTTGAATTTTGGCATTCACGGTTACGAGACCGATGTAACTCAGAGCTTTGCGGCAGCGATCGGCCGGCTCTTAGTTCCGATCTTAAAACCGGCAGGACTTGGCACCTGGCAGATCGCAGTAGCGCTAATCTCCGGGCTTTCCGCAAAAGAGGTGGTGGTTTCCAGCTTCTCCGTATTGTATGGCATCAGCAATATCAACTCTGCCGCCGGAATGGCGGAGCTGTCCAAGGTGCTTGGAATTGCCGGGTTTGGTATGGCGAATGCCTACGCACTTTTGGTATTCTGTCTTTTGTATTCCCCGTGCGTGGCTGCAGTGGGAACCATCCGGCGTGAGACAAGATCCTTAAAATTTACGATCTGGATGGTATTGTTCCAGATCGTTCTGGCGTGGTGCTTTGCCGTGATCATTTACCAGGCCGGAAGCCGGATCTTCTAAAATATCTCAATGACGGAGCCGATGCGTCAGACAGGAACATCCGGCGGGAGGGGAATGCACCGGACGCGTCAGACAGAGATACCGGAAAGGCGAAATGCATCAGGACAGTGCCGATGCTCCGACCAGCTCCGGTGCATTGGAAACGACCTTCAGGCTTCCATCCTTCCGGCTGAACAGGTAAACCTGGTTGGAAAGCTGTTCTTCCGGGGAAACTTCCTGGCGGTTGATGGAAGTAACCATGGAGCTAAGGTCTTCATAAGAAGAATCTTCCAGATTTGGTGTGAGAAGGACTTCGTGGACACTGGATGGCAGAAGGATCAGATCTGCCTGAAGGTGATCTGCGAAGTCCTTCAGTACGTTCTGGTAGACCATGCAGCTTGCACCGTAAAGGCCATTGCTGTTGCTGAGCACATAAAGCGGTGCAGCATCGTCGGAGTCCAGCAGATCCTGGATCAGTTCCGGGTCGTAGTGCTCTCCCATATTTTTCTGTGCGATCTCCTTGAGCAGGTCAGCCATGCTCTGGATCTGGGCCGGGTATTCCCGCGGAGTGTTGCGGCTGGCTGCATTCCACAGGTCGTTTACGGATACATTCCAGCGTTTCATATGTTCATTATGAATGAGGGCGGTCATCTGGCCGGCCTCATTGCGTTCCAGAAAAACAAAAAATACAATGGAAAGATCCAGATAGGGAAGGTGTGGCAGATCGTTTAAGAGCACCTGGTTAGACGCGCTATGAATGATCCGGAACATGATCCGGGAGCGGAGTTCAGAAAAGTTTTCCAGGGAATCTGGCTGAAGAAAGGTAGGAGACGGGGTGGTGCGGTAGAGCTTTAAGATGTCGAGGACGATCTCGTGAATATCTGTTCCGCGCTGGTACTGCTCGTAGTAGGGATTTAAATAAATGGTGGGTGCGACTGGAGAGCCGGGGCTCTGGATGGTCAGTCCGTCGAGGGTAACACCGTTATTTTTCGGAAGCGGGCGGAGCGTGAACTGGTAAGCATCGCCTAAAGCCTCCTGAAGTTTGTTGGTTACTGTTTCCAGAAATGCTTCGTATATCATAAAAATACCTCCAGATAAGATAAAAAATAAGCAGGCTTGTGTTTGTAAGTAAAATGGGAACATAATAAAAATAAAATAGATAAAACAGGAAATATAGAAAACAAGAATTTTTTATTATGAATAGATGGAATGTGTAAATCTATTATAAAGGATGGGGGACATTATAGCAAGCGAAAATTAAGAAAACATTTTCTTGTGGGGAACAGGAAAACAAGGTAAAATAAGGAAGCAACGATAAAAAAGATTAATTGGAACAATATAATAATAAGGAAATCAGAACTATATGAATCACATCGTAAAACGAATTGCAATTTTATCCGGTGTATTCGCGGCGGCGCTGGGCGTCTTTTTTTTCGCGAATAACCGATGGAACCGCGGCCAGGAGCAGGCCGTATATATAGATATGGAAGCAGCAACGCTTCCGAGCGTTACAGTCCAGATGCTGGGCCGCGACATGAACCGTCTTTATGGTTACCGTCAGGAAATGAATTCTGTAGCAGCGGGGGAGACACTGACGATCCTTCCGCCGGACCGGGCATTGGAGCTGAACATTGAGGGGACCGGGGTTACCGGGATCAGCTATGAGGTACGCAGCATGGACCGGGCGCGTCTGGTGGAAAAAACAGAGGTGCCGGACTGGCAGCAAACGGAAAACGGCATCACTGCGATACTTCCTATCCAGAACCTTCTGACAAAGGAACGGGAGTACCAGCTAAAGCTCCAGCTCGATACAGAAGCTGCAGGGCCGGTCTATTATTATACCCGGATCCTGTGGACCGATGCGCAGGAGCATGCCCGCGCCATGGTAGATCTGGCGGCGGACTTTTCCATGAAAACCTTTGATTATGAGCAGGCAAGAAGCCTGACAACCTATCTGGAGAGCAGCCCGGCAGAGGACAACACGACCTTCGGGCATACGTCTATCCACTCCAGCTTTTCCCAGCTGACCTGGGGAAAACTGGGAATGCAGCCGGAAGAGCCGGTGGAGATCCGCTTAAAGGAGCTAGATGGTGTCATGTGTGGAATCCAGCTTTCCTACCGGGCAAAGCGCCAGGACGAGGAAGGCACGGAAACCTATGAGGTTGAGGAAGACTTCACCATGAAGTGGAATGAGCTGCGCATTTACATGATGCAGTATGACCGTACAGTAAACCAGATCTTTGCCGGGGACCGCAGCGAGTTTTCCGGAAAGCGAATCCTGCTTGGTATTACAGGGGATGACCGGATCGAATTAGTAAAAAGCGCAGGAGGCAGGGTCAGCGTTTTCCGTGTAGACCGGGATCTGTGGAGCTATGAGCCCGGGGCACGGCGTGCGGTGCAGATCTTTTCCTTCCGGGACGATGACAGCACGGATGTGCGCTGTAACTACGACCATCATGACGTAAAGATCCTTTCCGTGGAGGACAGCGGAGACGTGGACTTTCTGGTGTATGGCTACATGAACCGCGGAAACCACGAAGGGGAAAACGGAATTGCCGGGTATCATTATTCAGCCGGGGATAATGCACTGGAGGAACGCTATTTCATTCCGTATTCCGGCTCCTATGAGCAGCTTGCGGCAGACCTGAACCAGCTTGCCAGCCAGACCTCCGGCGGTATGCTTTACCTGTATGTGGATCATGCAGTGTATGGAATCGATATGAACAGCCGGGAAAATATGGTTGTGGCAGATTCCCTTGAAGAAGGAACCTTTGCAGTAAGCAGCGATAAAAAGCGTATTGCCTGGCAGGAGGGATCCCTTTACGGATCGAAGGTCCTGCACCTGATGGATCTGGAATCCGGGGAAAACCGCGATGTCCGTTCCGGGGACGGGGAATATGTCCGCGCCCTTGGCTTTGTAGGGCGGGATCTGGTATATGGCACAGCCAGGGAAGAGGACAGCTGGCTGGTGAATGGCCGTACAGAGAATCTTCCTATGTATAGTGTCCACATCATCAACGACCAGATGCAGGAGGAGACTAGCTACGAGAAGAACGGCTATTACATTTCAGAGGTTACTGTAGATGAGAGCCGGATCCATTTAAAGCGTGTCATGAAAACCGGGGCACACAGCTATTCAGACAGCCCGGAGGACACCATTGTCTGCAATGCAGAGTTGGGAAATGGAAAGATGGACGGCATCGGCTGGTTTGCATCACCGGAGAAGGAGCGCGTGTATTTTGTGCAGCTCGATGAGGAAATCAAGAATGGACGGAGTGTCCGCATCCAGGCACCGAAGCGGGTGAGCTACGAACAGTCCGACCGTCTGGAGTTAAAGTCCAACTACCAGCTTTCGGATATGGAATTTTATGCATACGGAAGCGGCCATCTCTTAAAGGTGACGACCGATTTTTCAGAGGCACTTTCACTGGCCTACGACCAGATGGGGTTTGTGACGGATAAGGACCGCAATGTGCTGTGGAACCGCGTAAAGCGCGGGAATATCAGAAACATCCGCGACCCACAGTCTGTGTTTGCACCGCTGGCCCGTTATCTGGATGATTTTACGGGAAATACGGTTTATGAAAATGAAAAGCTTGCGGTATTAAATGCAAGGGGAAGCAGTCTGGCACAGATGCTTTACTTCATAGACCAGGGAATCCCGGTGGCAGCGTATACTGGGGAAGGACAATATCTGGTCCTTTGCGGCTTTGACCAGTATAACGTCACCGTGTATGATCCGCAGACGGGAGAAACCTATAAGGCCGGTCTCAACGACAGCACCGAGTTCTTCCGCGTCCGCGGCAATGACTTTATCTGTGCGGTAAATCTGCCATAGGATCTCATAGGGGATTTTCAGTTCAGAAAATCCCTGCCTGTGAACAGCAATGAGTGTATACAAAAACCACAGGCTTATCGGAGTTCTACTTTACAAAATCGGAATCTGTGGTATAATCATAAAGATTTAATAGAATCGTAAAGGTTTACTTTTGATTATAGAGGTGTGTAATGAATCAGTATATTATGAAAGGCGGCAGTCCGCTGGTCGGAGATGTTGTGATAAGCGGAGCGAAGAATGCAGCGCTTGGCATTCTGGCGGCTTCCATTATGACAGATGAAGACGTGATCATTGAAAATCTTCCGGATGTGCGGGATATCAATGTTCTTCTGGAGGCAATCCAGGAGATCGGTGCCCGGGTGGACCGGATTGACCGTCACACGGTAAAAATCAACGGATCAACCATCCGCGAGGTGTCGGTCGATGACGAATATATCCGCCGCATCCGTGCATCCTATTATTTTATAGGTGCACTGCTGGGCAAATATAAGAGTGCGCAGGTTCCGCTTCCTGGCGGCTGTGACATCGGCAGCAGACCGATTGACCAGCACTTAAAGGGCTTCCGGGCTCTGGGCGCGAAGATTGAGATCGAGTGCGGAGCAGTTCATGCCCACGCGATCGATCTGGTGGGTGCCCATATTTACCTGGACATGGTTTCTGTAGGTGCAACCATCAACATTATGATGGCAGCAGCCATGGCAGAGGGCATGACCATTATTGAGAATGCAGCAAAAGAGCCGCATGTTGTAGATGTGGCAAACTTCTTAAACAGCATGGGTGCAAACATCAAGGGTGCAGGAACCGATGTGATCCGCATTCGCGGTGTCAGGACTCTGCATGGAACCGATTATTCCATCATTCCGGACCAGATCGAGGCAGGTACATTCATGTGTGCAGCAGCGGTCACCCGGGGCGATATCACCGTAAAAAATGTCATTCCGAAGCATCTGGAGGCTATTTCCGCAAAGCTCATTGAAATCGGCTGTGAGGTGATCGAGGGCGATGACGAGGTCCGTGTGGTAGGCAGACCGAAGCAGCACTCCACCAACATCAAGACTCTGCCATACCCTGGCTTCCCGACCGACATGCAGCCGCAGATGGCGGTAACGCTTGCCTTAGCAGAGGGCACCAGCATGATTACCGAGAGCATTTTTGAGAATCGGTTCAAATATGTGGATGAACTGGCCCGCATGGGTGGAAGCATTAAGGTAGAAGGCAATGTAGCCGTGATCGACGGTGTGAGAGGCTTTACCGGGGCCCGCGTGGAGTCTCCGGATCTGCGAGCAGGTGCAGCACTGGTGCTTGCCGGATTATCGGCAGAGGGCTACACCGTGGTAGACGAGATTGGCTATATCCAGCGTGGCTATGAAAAATTTGAGGAAAAGCTCCAGGCTCTTGGTGCTGCCATCGAAATGGTAGACTCCGAGAAGGAGGCACAGAAATTCCGCTTAAAGATTGGCTGACCAAATACAGGCTGTCTGTTTTATCAGGATAGGATGAACGGACAGCCTGTTGTGTTATATGGCATACCGGCGGCTTGCCGGTAAATGGATCAGGACCCTGACAAGACATAAGAAATGCGCAGATTTGGTAAGAATTGTAAACAAATCGTTAAATTCTGTAGAGAATTTGTCATGTTCTGGACACAATCTGTACACGTTTTTCCGGTATCCTATAAGTAATCAAAAAGCAAACCAAGGGTATACGGATCAAAAAATCAAGAGTGTGTAAAAGGAGGAAGCATTATGAAGTTATGGAAAAAGGGACTTGCCGGTTTTATCGGCGCGGCATTGTTAAGTGCTCTTGCAGTGGGTTCTGCATTTGCAGCAGAGAGCCGCACCAAGATCACCAGTGTCAGCATTACCATCGATTCCGATATTACCGTGGGAGACAGCGGCGGAAGTGTAACAGCCAGTGCAAATGGCAGTAATTACGACGTTACCGACGTAGACATTGTAAACGATGATGGAGAGTGGGTAGACGGCGATGTGCCGAGAGTGGAGATCACACTGGAGGCAGATAGTGACTACTACTTCAACTCCATGACTAAGGCAAAGGTTACCTTAAAAGGTTCCAAGGCAACTTACGTTTCTTCCAGAAGACAAGATTCCAGCTCCACACTGATCATTACCGTAAAGCTGGATAGTTTGGAAGGTACCATGGAAATCGACGATGTAACCTGGCAGAACGACAATTCCCCAATTGCAACCTGGGAGACTACTTCAGGCGCAGTAAGCTATCAAGTGCGTCTGTACCGTGGCAGCAGCTCTGTAGGAAGTGCAGTGACCACAAGCAACGAATATTACAACTTCGCTTCCAGCATTACCAGAGAGGGTGAATATTACTTTAAGGTACGTGCGACCAACAGCAACAACAAAAAAGGTGACTGGTACGAGTCTGATTACATCTATGTAGACGACGAGATGCTGGCAAACATCAAAGCCGGTAATTACAATAACGTAACCAACTCTTCCAGCTCAGGAAGCACTGCCAATTCCCCGGCCAGCAGCCAGCAGGCATCCTGGATCAAGGACAGCGTAGGCTGGTGGTACCGCTTCGCAAATGGCACCTACCCGACTAATGGCTGGCTCCAGATCAATAACCAGTGGTATTGCTTCGACAGCGTAGGCTATATGCGTACCGGCTGGATCCAGGCAGGAGACGGCAAGTATTATTACTGCGACCTGACCAACGGCAACATGCTGACCAACACCTGGACCCCGGATAACTACTATGTAGACGCATCTGGTGCATGGGTACAGGGTAAAATCCGCTAAAGAATCAATAAAGATCATTGGGGACCGCGTCATTGCGCGGTCCCTTTTTTCTCATTTATACAAATATCACGAGAAACCCCTTGACAAGCCTATAGGGTATCTGCTAAGATATGACACGCAGCTATGCTCATGGCTGTGTAACTGACAACTGAAAAGTGCGTAATCCCTTATTCAGAGTGATGGAGATACAAAGGATCTGTGAAGTCACGGCAACCCCTCACGAAATGCCACAGGCAGGAGCGTGCGGAAGGTGCCAACCTGAGCGAGAAATCGAGCAATAAGAGGATTTGATCAATCAGAAATCAAGTCCGCGGCGTTGCTACGGACTTTTCTTTTTGTTTTATTTCAATATTATATTATTCTAAGGAGGATTTTCATGGAAAAGTTACTGTTTACTTCCGAGTCCGTTACTGAGGGACATCCGGACAAAATGTGCGATGCAATCTCCGATGCGATCCTGGATGCGCTGATGGAAAAAGACCCGATGAGCCGTGTAGCGTGCGAGACCTGCACCACCACCGGTCTGGTTATGGTTATGGGCGAGATCACCACCAATGCTTATGTGGACATTCAGAAGATCGTGCGCGAGACCGTCCGTGAGATCGGCTATGACCGTGCAAAATATGGCTTTGACTGCGATACCTGCGGTGTGATCGTGGCACTGGATGAGCAGTCCAAGGATATCGCGCTTGGCGTAGATACCGCACTGGAGAAAAAAGAGAACACCATGGATGATGATGCACTGGATGCCATCGGTGCAGGTGACCAGGGTATGATGTTTGGTTTTGCAACCAACGAAACTGAGGAGTACATGCCGTATCCGATCGCACTGGCTCACAAGCTGGCCCACCAGCTGACCAAGGTCCGCAAGGACGGAACCCTCCGTTACCTTCGTCCGGATGGAAAAACCCAGGTTACCGTAGAGTACGATGAGAACGGTAAGCCGAAGCGTCTGGATGCAGTCGTTCTTTCTACCCAGCACGACGAGGAAGTAACACAGGAGCAGATCCATGCAGATATCAAGAAGTATGTATTCGATGAGATTCTTCCGGCAGAGATGGTAGATGCAGAAACCAAATTCTTCATCAACCCGACCGGCCGTTTCGTAATCGGTGGACCGCACGGAGACAGCGGACTGACCGGACGTAAGATCATCGTAGACACCTACGGTGGATACGCTCGTCACGGCGGCGGCGCATTCTCCGGTAAGGACTGCACCAAGGTAGACCGTTCCGCAGCATATGCAGCACGTTACGTTGCAAAGAATATCGTAGCAGCAGGACTGGCTGACAAGTGTGAGATCCAGCTCTCCTATGCGATCGGTGTAGCACATCCGACCTCTATCATGGTAGACACCTTCGGAACCGGAAAGCTTTCTAACGAGAAGCTGGTTGAGATGATCCGTGAGAACTTCGACTTAAGACCGGCTGGCATCATCAAGATGCTTGACCTGCGCCGACCGATCTACAAGCAGACCGCAGCATACGGTCACTTTGGCCGCACCGATGTAGATCTTCCGTGGGAGAAGCTCGACAAGGTTGAGGCACTGAAGGCATATCTCTAAATAACAATTTAGCACAGTAAGTATCAAATGGGCGAAAGTTTCCACAGCCGCCATGCATGGCGGCTGCGGGAACTTTCGCCCCTCGTTCGTTATCGTGCGATATTCTTTACTCCGGCGCCACAACCTTTGCGATCACGCGGTTTGGCAGGCAGACGATCAATTCTCCGTTCTGTGATACACGTCCCTGGTGGACACAGACTTTATCCGGGCAGGAGGCTTCGCTGAAGTAAGCAGTTCCGTTTTCGATGATCAAATGATTTGTGCCGCCATTTACTCCGTCTATCATGGTGTCGGTATCTTTGGTCAGATCAAACGTTTGTGTGACGTTTCCGTCTACCGTAATCTGCAGCTGTGCGGCTGGCTTTTGATGCAGGGTATGGTTGATGAAAAAGCCTGCAGCGGCAACCACAAGAATGAAAAGGACCAGAATCAGTTCCCGTTTCTTTTTTGTCATGGAAACACCTCTTTCTGAAAAGTACAGATAATGATATAATGGTGTCGCAACTATAGCACAGATATAAGGAGAAGTCAATTTGGAAAACAGTAAGAAGGAAGGGCGTGCCAAGGGGCACAATCCTGCAGAAAAAGTGGCTTTATACGGCATCCTGATCGCCCTGGCTTTTATATTCAGTTACGTGGAAGCCCTGATACCGCTTCCGGTGCCGGTTCCGGGCATGAAGCTGGGACTGGCCAATCTGGTTAATGTCGTAGGGATTTATACGGTGGGAGCGGCAGGAACAATTGCAGTAGGACTGATCCGTATTGTTATGGTCGGATTTACGTTCAGTAATCCAGGAAGTATGCTGTATGCGCTGTCTGGCGGAGTTTTAAGCCTTGCAGCCATGGCACTGGCAAAGAAGATGGACTGGTTCGATAAAACCGGAGTCAGCATCCTGGGCGGTGTGTGTCACAACATTGGCCAGCTTTCCATGGCGGCATGGATCACCGGGACAGCTAGTGTGTTTTCGTATCTGCCGGTTCTTTTAGTGGCTGGCGTGATCACTGGAGCAGTCATTGGTCTTTTGGGAGGTCTGGTGACGGAGCGGATCGCACCGGTGGTTTCTGGAATGAAGAGGTAAAAAATGGTAACTCCTGTTGTGTGCTGTAAGGCAGAGTGGACGAAAAAATCATACAGCAGAGAAATTCGTAGACATGCTAAAGATTATTCTATAGAATTCCGCAGAAAAAATGATTATACTGAGTCTATAAGCTGTCTGGAGCAACTGGAACAAAAGGACCGTTGCAAGGCAGGAAACAAGAGGTTTATAGTAAGTGTGTGGCAGTGCTGAGGGGCAACAAAGAACTGTCATGCGTGAAAATGGGGAGGCAATCGTATGGTTTACACTGCAATCAAAAAACTGGTGCAATATGGTCTGGATACTGGGCTGATCACAGAGACAGACCGCATTTACGCAACAAACCAGCTGTTAGAGGCATTGAAGCTTGAGGAATATGAGGAGCCGGAGGAAACTTTTGGTGAGATTAATCTGGAGGAAACATTAAAAGAACTTCTGGATTATGCCTGTGAACAGGGCATCATCGAAAACAGCATTGCTTACCGCGACCTGTTTGATGCAAAGCTGATGAATTGCCTGATGCCGCGCCCGTCGGAGGTGGAGCGTGTGTTCTGGACCCGTTACCAGGAGGGCGGTCCGGAAGCAGCTACGGATTATTTCTACAAGCTGAGCCAGGATTCGGATTATATCCGCCGTTACCGTGTATGCAAGGACCAGAAGTGGGTGACCAGTACACCATACGGCGATCTGGACATTACCATCAACCTGTCCAAGCCGGAGAAGGATCCGAAGGCCATTGCGGCTGCAAAACTGGCAAAACAGAGTGGTTACCCGAAGTGCCTGCTCTGCATGGAAAATGAGGGATATGCCGGACGTTTAAACCATCCGGCAAGAAATAACCACCGCATTATCCGCATTACGGTGAATGAGAGCCGCTGGGGCTTCCAGTATTCCCCGTATGTATATTATAATGAGCACTGCATTGTCTTCAATGGTCAGCATACCCCGATGAAGATCGACCGCTCTGCGTTCGTGAAGCTGTTCGATTTTGTAAAGCAGTTTCCGCACTATTTCCTGGGATCCAATGCTGATCTGCCAATCGTAGGCGGTTCGATCTTAAGCCACGATCATTTCCAGGGCGGTCATTATACATTTGCCATGGCGAAGGCCGGACTGGAGCAGGAATTTACGATTTCTGGTTTTGAAGATGTCCAGGCAGGCATTGTGCACTGGCCAATGTCGGTACTGCGTCTGCGTGGAGAAAAGCCGGAGCGCCTGATCGACCTGGGCGAGAAGGTGTTAACGGCATGGCGCAGCTACACCGATGAAGACGCATTTATTTATGCGGAAACGGATGGAGAGCCTCATAACACCATTACGCCGATCGCGCGCAAAAATGGGGCTTATTATGAATTGGATCTGGTGCTGCGCAACAACATCACAACAGAGGAGTTCCCGCTGGGCGTTTACCATCCGCACCAGGAGCTGCACCACATCAAGAAAGAGAATATCGGTTTGATCGAGGTGATGGGTCTTGCTGTCCTTCCGTCCCGCTTAAAGGACGAGCTGGCAAAGCTGGCTGATGCGATCGTAGAAGGCAAAGACATCCACTCCGATGAAGTGCTTGAAAAGCATGCGGACTGGGTAGACGAATTCCGCCCGAATTATGCTTCGATCACCCGCGAAAATGTAGATGGAATCCTGCGGGAAGAGGTCGGAAAGGTATTTGCACGCGTTCTGGAGGATGCAGGAGTGTACAAGTGTACGCCGGAAGGCAGAGAGGCTTTCGGACGGTTCCTGGCATCGGTGGGATTTGAAAAAAAGTAAAAAATAAAATTGCAATGATTCTTGAAATGAACCCAATTCATTGTGCTCAGAAAAAGGAACACAGGAATTTAGATCATCCTGTGTGAGAAAAGAAACAGATAAATAAATGGACGAAAAAAGAATGCTGGCTTTCCAACATTCTTTTTTTGTGCTATGATGAATTGGTCTGTGCGCTGGTCTGGAAATGAATTTCTGTGCAAATGCGGGCAAAGCAATGCAGAAATTGCGATGTCATGAAATGCAGAAAAACGCGAAAATGCAGTCTGTGCAGGTCTGGATAGCAGACGGATACGAAACAAGAAAAGAATAAGAAAAAGAAATGTTGCAGTTGTATCATATTTATGTGACTGTAGCAAAGAATCGGGTGAAACATGAAGAGAACAAGTTGCGTTCTTCTGGCGGCAGCCTCCGCTCTGTTACTGGCGGGCTGCTCCGAAAACGGGCAGAAGCTGACGGCTTACGATGCGCAGTATCTGGATTATTTTGATACGATCACAAGCATCACGATCTGCGCGGCGAGTGAAGAACAATTTCAGGAATATAAGAGTCTGGCAGAGGAAACGCTGGAAAAATATCATGAACTGTTTGATATTTATGACAATTACGATGGCGTGAATAACATCAAGACCATCAATGATAATGCGGGAATCGCCCCGGTAACGGTAGATCCGGAGATTCTGGATCTGCTGGAGTTTTCCCGGCAGGAATACGAGGAGACCGGCGGAAAGGTGAATGTGGCGATGGGAAGCGTGCTTTCTATCTGGCACGAATACCGGGAGGAAGGCATGGCAGATCCGGACAGTGCACGGGTGCCAGATCTTGTGGAGTTGGAAAAAGCAGCACAGCATACGGATTTCGAACAGATCCAGATTGACAGGGGAGCATTGACCGTGTATCTTCCAGACGAAGAAATGAGTCTGGACGTGGGAGCCATTGCCAAGGGCTATGCAACCAAACGTCTGGCAGAAACATTGAAAGAAGCCGGTGTCACTTCCGCACTTCTGAGCCTTGGCGGCAACGTGGAAACCATCGGTCTGAAGGCAGATGGCAAGCCGTGGCGGGTCGGCGTCCAGAACCCGGATACCAGCGCGGCAAAATCGTATCTGCATGTGTTAAAGCTTGCAGACACCTGCCTCGTTACCAGCGGAACCTACCAGCGTTACTATGAGGTAGATGGCGTTCGGTATCATCACATCATTGATCCGGATAGCCTGATGCCGGAAAATATCTATGACTCTGTTACCATCTTATGCAGCGATAGCGCAAAGGCAGATGCGCTTTCTACAGCGGTCTTCAATATGAAGCCGGAAGAGGGTATGAAATTTGTGGAATCTTTGGACGGAGTCGAAGCCTTGTGGGTATATCCTGATGGCAAAGAAACGCAGAGCAGCGGATTTGCGGCATATGTGGACCAGTAATTGTGACATAAGAAAATGCATACGATCCATGTAGGAACTGTGTGGGAGATGGTTTTGGGAAAGCAAGCCGCTGGAAATGAGAAAAAGGGAAATCGGAGGATACAAAAAGATATGGAACCATCAACACATAAATCGGGAAAAACCGCGAGAAACAGCTTTATGCTGCTTCTTGCAGCCCTGGTCTGGGGTGTGGCATTTGTGGCGCAGAGTGAAGGACTCAATTATGTAAAAACCTTTACCTTCAATACCTGCAGATTTTTGCTTGGCGGGGCAGTCCTGATCCCGTGCATCTTATTTTTGCACGGAAGAAAAGACAGCATGTGGCAGACACTGACAGCAGAAGAAAAAAAGAAGCAGACCCGCATGGGAATCATCGGCGGCATCTGCTGTGGCACGATCCTGTGCCTGGCAAGCTGCCTTCAGCAGTTTGGCATTGGCCAGACAACGGTGGGAAAAGCCGGGTTTATCACGACACTGTATATCATCATTGTGCCATTTATGGGCCTTTTCTTAAAGCGAAAAATCGGGCTGAATATTTGGATCAGCGCAGTGATCGCGGCAGTCGGCATGTACTTTTTATGCATCACCGAATCCTTCTCCATTGGAGCAGGAGACCGGTTGGTGTTACTTTGTTCCGTTGTTTTTTCTGTCCATATCCTGGTGATCGATTATTTTTCTCCGAAGGCAGATGGCGTCGTGATCTCCTGCGTCCAGTTCTTTACGGCAGGAGTGATCGCGAGTGTGCCGATGCTCCTGTTTGACCATCCGACCTGGAGCGCGATCGTGGCAGCAGCAGCCCCAATCCTTTATGCGGGCGTTATGTCCTGTGGTGTAGGTTACACGCTTCAGGTCGTAGCCCAGAATGGCGTAGACCCGACGGTCGCATCCCTGCTCTTAAGTCTGGAATCCGTATTTTCCGTGCTGGCCGGTTGGATCATTCTGGGCCAGAAACTTTCCGGAAGAGAACTCTTCGGATGTGTCTTGGTGTTCGCAGCGGTATTGCTGGTGCAGATACCGACCGAGAAGCTGTTTAAAGTGAAGTAACAATATTGTTCGATATTTTCTTCAGGCAGTAAAAGCACGTCGGCGCAATATAGCAGCACGCCGCGATCCAGGCGGTCTGGTCTGCAAAGCAGATGGCTGTGAAGCCAAAAGTGCCTACAAATCCAAGACAGACAACTGTTCTGGCGATCATTTCTGTTACGCCGGAGAAAACGGCTCTGCCTGAATATCCAAGTCCCTGAGTGACCATACGGGCGACATTGAGAATACCAAGACTCCAGTAGAAAAATCCCATACATCTGAGGTATTTGGCAGAGGCATCCAAAACTGCCACCGCACTCTTTCCAACAAACAGCATGGAAAGTGTACGCCCTGCAAAAATCAGTAAAATTCCTACTGCAATACCACAGCGCAGACCTTTTTTTATCCTGTCAGACTGTCCTGCGCCAAGATTCTGGCTACAGAATACAGATGCAGAGGTTGCGATAGCATCGAACGGACACATGGTAAACTGCTTGATCTTCATTGCTGCCGTAAATGCAGATACATAAGTGCTTCCAAGTCCATTATTGGCAGACTGCATGACCATACTTCCGATAGCTGTGATGGAGAACTGAAGTCCCGTAGGCATTCCCATTGCCAGAAGCTCCTTTACTGCATCCCCCCTTTATTGCCCTGTTTTCTTTCTTGAGCCACAGAAGTTTCATTTTGCGGATAATAAAAACAAGGCACAAAATCCCACTGATCGCCTGTGCAGAAATCGTTGCAATAGCAGCTCCGGCACATCCAAGTCTCAGCACTATAATACAGAATAAATCCAGAAAAATGTTCAGAACAGCAGATAACGCCAGAAATATAAACGGTGTCCTGCTGTCTCCCACTGATCGTAAAATACTGGACAGGTAGTTATATAAAATCGTAAAGGGAATCCCCAGGAAAATAATCAGCAGATAGCTGTATGCATTGTCATAAATGTCCTCTGGTACAGATAAAATATGCAAAATCTGAGGACATAAAACACTGCATAATGCTGTCAGGATCACTGCGATTCCTGCACATAATACAGCTCCAGTGACATGCTCCCGCCACTTAAATCTTACAGATTTTGAAATGGGGCTTCCTGCTCGATTGCCCTTCAGGGCAAAGCTAAAACAGGCTATCCCCGCGTGTCCCGCGGTTCTT
>OGIO01001030.1_pt1 | contig 26912 bp, 16 predicted proteins | sample 1571841 | NCBI WGS metagenome assembly OGIO01 (sample SAMEA2582111, study PRJEB24529) | metagenome | biome: Human gut stool | place: China | collected 2011
CCGTTAGAATTTTCAGGGTTGTTTTACTGTTCAGTTATCAAAGAACTTGTTCATCGCTGTGTTAGCGACTTGATTAGTATATCATGTTTGTTTTACTGTGTCAAGAACTTTTTTGAAAAACTTTTGAAGTTTTTCTTCGCCAGCACCTGAACACAACCTTCCGGGTTTCAAGCTGTCGGCTTAAAGTTTTTCTTTCTCAGCATGTCCTCTCGCAAGGACGTGTTATATACTAACATATTTCCAAGGCTTTGTCAACAACTTTTTAAGAATTTTTTCTTTTTTCTAAAAACTGTTTACAATTAACCTTGAGCTTTTCAAAAGCTTGTTTATGGCTCATTTGGAAAGCTTGTTTATACTAACATAACATATATGTTTTGTAAAGACCTAAATTATAAATAGTTTTTTAATTGATATTGTGCCAATTTTCAGAATATTAGTTTATGACTTATCGGAAAGCATTTATAGTATTGCATATTTTCCATTTTATATCCATGCTTCGGGTGTCAAAACATGCTGTATATATCTTAACGTATTATATTTATGCATATTACAACTTTTGGGAGAAGCTTAGATGTTCTTAATACATCCTGCTTCGGACAGCGGAGCTGATATGCATAAAATAATACGTTATACACTCATAAATTAGATTAGCATGTTTTGACACCCGAAGCATATCCATTTAATACTATATTTTTTAATAGACCTCACAGCCGAAAGGTATATTCATTCCGGCTGCAAGGTCTATGACTGTCTGTAATATAACAGTATACATTACATATAAACTAAATTATTCTTTCCTTCTTCTTCCATTGTATACACCTGCTGCCGAACATATCATAATAATTACACATACAAGTGCTGCAGCATATAATGCAGATGATATATTTACACCTGTTGATGGTGCTACATACTGATTCTCCGGATTATCAGTCTCAGGCTGCGCCGGCTGTGTTTCTCCCGGTGTTATGTCATTTCTTATATCTGCCGCTTTGACAAGAATATATGAGGAGAAATGTGCTACTCTGAATGTGGCAGAGCCGTCCTGCGCTACCTTAACTGTCTGTCCCATATCCTCTGAACTTCCGGTATTGTCATTATAATAGAATAGTCTAAGCTCAGTTCCTTCTTCATATTGAGTGTATACCGTGACATACAGTTCTCCGTTCAGTTCTCCTGAATGTGCAAAGCTGCATAGATAGAGTGATGATTCCGGAACATTCAATTGCTCCTTAGCCTTACTTATGACATCGCTCTTATCATTATATTTTACATCCAGCTTAAAATCATTGTCCGGTGCCTTGCTAAACCGCGTACCATCAAAAGTATATTTTACAAGCGTCTTTCCATCCGCCCCTGTAAGCTCAAGTATAAGCTGTGAGCCTTTATCTATCAGTGCTGTGACAAAATCATTTGGCAGATAGCTTCCCTTTCCAGCTTCAACCTTCTCTATAATAATCTTGTCTCCATTGTTAATTCTGTCAAGAACACTGTTGCCAACATGCTTATCATCCTGTGTAGGTGCCTCTGTCTCTGGCTCTCCCGGTTTTTCCGTCGGTGCCTCTGTCTCTGGCTCACCCGGCTTCTCTGTCGGCGCTTCTGTCTCTGACTCACCCGGCTTCTCTGTCGGTGTCTCTGTCTCCGGCTCACCCGGCTTTTCTGTAGGCGCCTCTGTCTCTGACTCACCCGGCTTTTCTGTCGGTGCTTCTGTCTCTGACTCACCCGGTTTTTCTGTCGGTGTCTCTGTCTCTGACTCACCCGGCTTATCTTCCTTTGCATCCTTATCAAACAATACTACTGTTCCGAATACTGCCGGTGATGACCAGCCCATGCCTGTGGTATCTGCCCAGCTTAATGTACCAGTTCTCTTTCCGTTCTCTGCATCGTTAATCTGAAGCTCAAGACCAATCTTTGTTCCTGACTTAACCTGCTCATGAGTCCACTTTATTGCAGCCTCAACTACATATCCATCCTCTGTAAGGGTCACTTTGCTTACAATATTTTCCTCTACACAATTAGATCCGTTAAATGAATGCTCATTTAGATAATTTATTCTATACTGTTTATCATCTTCCTGGTACGATTTTGTCTTCTGATTATTCTCATCAACAAATATTTCAAGTGAATCCTTCTCATGAGCTGCTTCGGCAGTGGCATCAAGTAAAGAATCCTTAACAGTTACCTGTACATAGAGATTCTCGTTATCCCAAAGAAGCTTAGCAGTGGCATCAGCCTTTGCACCAAGTCTAACTGTGAGAGGTATACTATCTACCTTGCCCCATATTGCACTGTTGTCTTTTCCTATGCTGATAGTTCCCTTATCAATCTGGGCAAATGGCTTTAACTGTGCTTTTGCAAAGTAATCGCTCTTCTCATCATGGCTTAATGTATAGTCATTAAATGCAGCCTTCATTGTTCCATCTGTTATCACCACATCAAACGTCAATGCGTCAAAGGCCTTAAGTGTAATATCATTTACCTCTACTGTAGCAATATATCCATCTTTGGTTGCCGTTGCATCTTCTCTGTTTACAGTTACTTTCTTTACGTTATTTCCAAGCTTAACGTAGGCTGTAACCGCATCTGTATCATCGACTGTACTGTCTTTTACATTTGCCAGGAACTTAATTGAATTCTCATTCCATACAGGGACAATTGCCGCTGATGTATCCGCCTTGCTTATAGTAAGCTCTGTACCTGCTGTAAACTTATCATCAATCTCCTGCGTAAATGTCACTTCCTGAATCGTAGGTGCAAGCTTAGTAGGGTCTACAAATGCCCAGTAAGCACTCTTTACCTGGTAATCATCATCAAATAACAATGGAACCTGCTTCTTTGTCTCAGTTGCACCGCCGCCTACACTGCTTGATGTCTGTAACCATGAATACTTGTCAACTACACCCCAGACAGTTATACCTGACATATTGATGCCTTCTGACTTTAACTGCTTTACTGCATCATATATTTCCTTATAGCGATATGCTAATCTTGTATATTCTTCCTGCTTTGTCTTGTCTGTTCCGTCATATGCATCACTTACGCCAAAATCGAGTTCTGTAATCTGAACTTTTCCTACAATGGCTGCATACTTCTTAGCTGCTGTGATGAACTCCTGTGCAGATGGTGAGCCTGCTGTCTGATAATGTCCCTGCATTCCGACTGCATCTATTCTTGTTCCCTCTGCTGCCTTTACATCCTTAAGAAGCTGTGCAATACCTTCGCTCTTTAATGCCGAACAATCACCGTAATCATTGTAATAAAGCTCTACATCAGCCGGAACATACTTGTTGGCAAATCTGAAGGCATTGATTATAAACTCATTGCTTCCATATACTCTCCACCATGTGGAGTTCTCATTTTCATTTCTATAGGTTCCTCTGCCGTCACTTATGGCCTCATTCACTACATCCCAGCCGTAGAACATATCCTTATATTTGCTGTTTTCACCCATGTAATGCTCAGCCATTGTCTTTATGTACCACTCATGACGAAGAGTCATCTCTTCCTTAGAACAGAGTTCCTTGTCCTTATCATAATCAACATGGAAAAACCACTCAGGTGTCTGGGAATGCCATGTAAATACATGTCCTCTTATCCTTATAGCACTTTCCGGATGTTTCTGATTGTACTTATATACATACTCAAGCATTTCATCAGCTCTGCTAAAATCAAGCTTCGGTACTGTTATCTCTATGCCGTTTATTGTTGCCTTTTCTGTTTCCGGACACTTGCTTGCATATCCAAATGCAGCATCCGGCTTTAATTCATTACCGAAGGTTATAGCATTGAAATGTTTCTTTACAAGAGCCATTTCCTTCTCATCCTTAAGGTCGCTAAGACATATTGCCGTACCGACTATGAAATTCTCATCTTCCATAGCCTCCGTTACAACGTCCTTAAGATTAGGAACGTCATACTGAATACCTTCAACGGTATCCTCTTCCTCTACATCAACAACTGCACCTTCTGCTGCTGTCCAGCTGTCAAGTACTACATTTCCATTAAATGTAAAATAAAGGTCTCTTGTACCTGAAAGTCCTTCAAAATTACCTGTAAAGTCCTGGAAATCTTCAGATGCCTTTACATCAATCGTGCCTATTACCGTTCCTCTTTCGCTTCCTACCCTTACATCAATCTTTGTATCAGACTCTGCCTTCGCTCTTACTGTTATAGTGGAGAGACCCTTGGAGAAATCTGCTCCCTTAACACCGATAAAGCTTCCTGACGATGCATTTACAACTGTGTTTCCAAGTCCGGATACATTGATACCATACTGACGGAAAATATTCTCAGCCTGTACTGTCACATAAGGATTAAGCTTATCAAGCTGCTCTACTCCTGTCATTGTAGGAGTTCCCTTATTTATTATTCCGTCTTCATTTACAGTAAGCTTATCAATATGGGTGCTTCTGTAGTTGCGGCTCTTGCCAAATACCTGTGAATCCACACTTCTTGTATGGTATGCAATATACAGCTCCCCATTAAATTCAAATATTGAATGGTGATTATTTCCACCGCCACCTAAATTGGATGGATTAGGAAGTACTGTTCCGACATATGTATAAGGTCCCATAGGTGAATCACTTGTCATATAAGCGATTACAGCAGTTCCAACTCCATTCTTCTTGCCGCTTGCCCAGTTGGTACAATATGAATATACATATTTGCCATTAATCTTGTTGATGCCTGAATCCTCGAATAAATATGGTGCATCAATAGTTACCGGCTCACCGTCAAGACTTATCATATCAGCTCCCAGCTTAACGATTCTGGCTGTCATAGGATGCTCGTCCTTTCCGGACGGAACACCACCGCCAAAGCAGAGGTATGCACTTCCATTATCATCAACCATTACAGCAGGGTCAAATAACCACTCAACAGTATCACATGTCGGTGTCTGTCGACTTACAAGCTGCTTTCCGAGAGGATCCGTCCAAGGTCCTTCCGGTGAATCTGCCGTGAGAACACCTATACCGCTTCCGTTGTCAGCAAAATATAAGAAGAATTTCTCCTTGCCATCAATTGTCTTGTGTGCTGCACATGGTGCCCATGAATTATTAGCCCACTTAGCAGCTCCCTCCGGTGCTCCTTCTTCTAAGTTCTTACCTGCAACAGGTATTGCACCATGGTCTGTCCAGTTGACAAAGTCTGTTGTAGAGAAGCAGTTGATTGTCTTTACCTTTCCATATGCATTCTCCTTCACGTCACCGTCTGCATTATACTCATAGACATCATTTGTTGCATATACATAAACTCTGCCATTGTACACCATTACGCTAGGGTCAGCACTGTAACGCTGTGTGGCAATTGGATTATTATTAGCCTTATCCTTATAGCACTGCTTAAATGAACCATCATTTACTTCAACAGGACTAGGTTCTTTGAGCTTAAATGTAACGCTCTTTACCGTCTTAGTCACTGTATCGGCTGTAAGGCTCATAAGATCAAGTATCTTTATTTCTGATTTAGGAACATTTCCGTTAAGATTACTGTCTCTTAATACATTGCTTCCATAGACAACCGCAGCCTCGGTAAAATCATCATCAGCAGCACACAGCTTTACTGAAAATTCCTCTGTTGAATCAACCTCAACTGATACATACTCTATTCTGGTCATATCAACTTCATCAGGTATCACATAGAACATCTGTGCATACTGACTCTTATATGTAAGCTTATGTCCGCCATCTGCCTCCTCGACATCAACTCCCCATGCAGCCTTTTGCTCCAGCTCTGTCATGCTGTATTTAAACTCAGTCTTTACAGCATCCTCTGCCTTTGGTTCAAGCTTGAATGTAATATTGCCAATTTCCTTAACCAGCTCTGTCTGGCTAAGGCTCATAAGACATAATACTCTAAGCTCAGCTTTTTCAACCTTTCCATCCAGATTATCCGCTGTTATTGTACTATTTCCATATACAATTCCACCTGATGTATATGAAGCATCTGCTGCACACAGCTTTACAGATAATTCTCCGCTATCTGTGTCGACTGCTGCTGAAATGAATCTGCTCATATCGACTTCATCAGGTATCTTAAAGAACACCTGATTATACTGTTTAGGAAATGTCACATTAAGCTTTCCATTCTCCGCTACTGTCTTTTCTGCTCCCCATAATGCTAAAATCTCAAGCTTTGAAGCATCGTATGTAAACTCTGTCTTATCAGATGTATCCCCATCATCTGCTGTTTCCTGCTTCGGTTCAAGCTTGAATGTAATATTGCCAATTTCCTTAACCAGCTCTGTCTGGCTAAGGCTCATAAGACATAATACTCTAAGCTCAGCTTTTTCAACCTTTCCATCCAGATTATCCGCTGTTATTGTACTATTTCCATATACAATTCCACCTGATGTATATGAAGCATCTGCTGCACACAGCTTTACAGATAATTCTCCGCTATCTGTGTCGACTGCTGCTGAAATGAATCTGCTCATATCGACTTCATCGGGTATCTTAAAAAATACCTGACTATACTGTTTAGGAAATGTCACATTAAGCTTTCCATTCTCTGCTACTGTCTTTTCTGCTCCCCATAAGCCTAATACCTCGAGATCTGCTGCAGAATATGTGAATTCCGTGTTATTCTCCGCATTCTGCAAATCAATGCCCGGATTTTCTGCACTGACATCCGCATAAACACCTCCTGCATCATACAACTGTTTTGCGCTGACGGTCGATACATTTCCCGCCAGCATAGCCCCTGCCAACACCGTGACAAGCACTCTGTTCATGAATTTCCGCATACCGTTCTCCTTTTCCTATAAGAAATATGTAAACCCATTTTTAATTTTAACCAAAGATTTTTCTGAAAGCTTGTCATTTTTAGCTATTTTTATATCATCTATTGCTTTTATTGTAATATTGCACAAATATATACTGTCCAATCTCTTTTTGATATATATTTTGCACATAAAACTAAAGTATTGTATGTATTTTTTACATTACATATAATAATATGATGTTGGGGTCAAAACATGCCAACTTAATTTACGAGTGTATAACGTATTATATTTATGCATATCAGCTCCGTTGTACGAAGCAAGATGTTCTAAGAACATCTAAGCTTCTTCCAAAAGTCGTGATATGCATAAATATAATACATGCTAAGTTTATAGCACATGTTTTGACCCCAACATCATAATATGTGACAATTAAAATACTATATAAATGATATTTGCAATCTGCTTTGCTGCCTGCTCATATAAAATCGATGCTTCGCATCTCACCAGGTACTTGGCCTGGGCTCTTTTATTTTATAAATTATTTTCACCAATTATATACATTTTCAAATCACTCCGTTATTGTTATAATGCATATTATAATATGTTTTGAAGGCTGGCTCCGCGAAGATTGCAGAGCTGAACAGCGGCTCACAGCAAGATTCGTGGGCGAATCTTAAATTCTATAAGGAGAATCTATGAATAAACGCAATTACCAAAAAGAACTCGAACAGCTTATTTCAGGTATAGAACCCGGAAAGGTTCCATCCCTGCTGCTTCATGCATGCTGCGCTCCGTGCAGCAGCTATTGCCTTGAATATCTATCGCAGTATTTTACTATAACCATACTTTTTTATAATCCTAATATTTCACCTGAGACGGAATATATTAAGCGTGTAGATGAGATAAAAAGACTTATAGAAGAACTTCCGGTAAAAAACAAGGTTTCATTGATTGAGGGACGATATCTTCCAAGCGAGTTTTATACGTCTGTCAAAGGGCTTGAAAATGAGCCTGAAGGCGGAAAAAGATGTCCTGTCTGTTATGAACTGCGTCTACGCGAGGCTGCTGTAACAGCAAAGAAGCTTAACTTTGATTATTTTACTACAACACTGAGCATAAGCCCACTAAAGGATGCCGAAAAGCTTAACGAAATTGGCAAAAAGCTTTCGGACGAATATGATGTCGCATATCTGTATTCAGATTTCAAGAAGAAAAATGGATATAAGCGCTCGATTGAGCTTTCAAGAGAGTACAATCTGTACAGACAGAATTTCTGTGGCTGCGTGTTCTCAAGACATGAGGCGGACAACGAAAAATAGCAGGGAGATTTCCCTGCTATTTTGCTATTTTAATTATCCGGATAAAAAACGCACACCTCGTTGTCGAATTCCTTAATCCTAAGTCCAAAAGGATATAACAGCGGATAAGCTCCGCCTGCCGAACGCGCAATGATATAACATGCATGGTAGGTGAGATTCTCCTCCTCCGGCAGACCAAATATATATCTTCCAATCTGCTTAGTCTCCGTGTTGCTGCTCAAATCGATATCGTACGGTGACGGCGGTGTGTCAAGGCTCACCAGATAGAATATGTACATGATATAGGCCTCTGCCACATATATCGGCTTATCATTAAGATATTCCTGGCTTTCAATAAACTCAATTGCCTCCTTGTAATCGTCCTCCATGCCGACATACCTGTTATACTTCTCGGTTGTGAAATAGTATCTTATAAACGAAATCGAAAATACCAGATATGCCACGGCTATAACTGTCGATATAACAGCCTTGAGCTGAACCTTCTTCACCACATCTATGACGAATGCAATTCCGATAACTATATAGTACAGCACCGAAAAGAATATACCGTTCATCCTGCTTGTAATCGCCTCATTAAGCATCATTCCCATAATAAACTCTGCTATGAACCACAATAAAACGCCGGCTTCCGCGCTGAATTTTCTTTTTTTGATACTTTTTATAAAATCTATAATGCCCTTTATGAAGCCTACCGCAAAAAAAGGTATCGAAATTACATACAATGTCATGTATCGCTCATTGGTGTTAAATCCAAGATAGTCATGTAAAAAGATGACCTTGAGCATATTTACGATATTTCTTAGCTTCGGTAACCCTATCTCCTTGATTCTGTAGCCGTCAAGCCTTACTAACGTAAACTTCCATATCGTTCTTGTCTCAAGTCCAAGTATATTTATGAGCTGCACTGCAATAAGCGGAGCCGCCATAAGTGCCAACGGAACACAGAAACACAATGCCTGCTTGAATGACAGCTTTCTCATGTATAACAGGTATATGAACATCATAATCAGGAACAATATCATAACTATATAGCTTAGAGTGTAGGTGTACAGCACCAACCCGCAGGCTATACCTGCTATGAAAAAGTATACAGGCTTTTCCTTCTTCAATGCGTATGCAAGACACGATATAAAGATGGAGGCTGTCCCCAGCATGAGGTTACAGTCAAAGCCGAACCTTGCAGACATGATAAAATAAGGTGTGATAGCATACAACAGCGCCCATATAACCATCTTCTTTTTGTCCGCCCCGGTTGTTTTAAAGAACCAAATTCCCGAAAACATGACCATCATTGACATTATAACCGCCGGTATCCTCACGACAAAATGTGAAAAATCAAAAAACTTGAAGAGAAGTGCCGTCATGTAGGTGTACAGGCTGCTCTGACCTCCGCCGCCATAGTTCATAAACATGACCGGGTAAGGATATCTGAACCTGTCCACACCATATTTTGCAATACACCACGCATCATAGGCAATTCCCGCCTCATCCACATTCCAGCCGCGCGGAATATCCACAATCATTATCAGTCGAAGCACAAGAGCCAGTACAGCGGTGACTATGATTGCAAAGGCAAGCGCATACTTTTTTACAAAATTTTTCATAGCGTTCTCCTCATGTATTTGTTAGGCGCCATTGTCCAAAGCAGAATGTTCTGACATCGGAATCCTATAAAACAAAAAAAGAGAGAAAACTTCCCTCTTTTCTTTTCGTGTAACGGAGAAAGAGGGATTTGAACCCTCGCGCCGGTTGCCCGACCTACACCCTTAGCAGGGGCGCCTCTTCGGCCTCTTGAGTATTTCTCCGAATTTCATAATTCCATATGATCTTGCGCTTCAACTTACGTTTTCAGACGCATTGCCTATTATATAGCACAGACTCCACTTTGTCAACAACATTTTCAAAAAAAATTTCGCAGCAGATCTTGCCGGTTTGAAATGCACAGCATCGGCAAGATCCCGCTGCTATTGCGCAGCACGCGAATAAGAGCGGATTGCGGTTTCATACAGGTTATTTCCCTCTGAATCAATGACAACGATCACAGGAAAATCCTTTACCTCCAGTTTGCGGATTGCCTCGGTTCCCAGATCATCATACGCGATCACTTCGGAGGAAAGGATGCATTTGGAAAGCAGTGCACCTGCGCCTCCGACTGCAGCAAAATAAACACAGCTATTTCTTACGACCGCATCGATCACCGCCTGGCTTCTTTTTCCCTTTCCGATCATGGCACCGAGTCCCAGATCAATTAATTTCGGAGCATACTTATCCATGCGGCTTGCGGTAGTCGGTCCTGCTGAGCCGATCGGTCTGCCCTCCCTGGCCGGTGAAGGTCCCATATAATAAATGACATTGCGCTCCATATCAATGGGAAGCGGCTTTCCTGCATCCAGTGCTTCCTGCATCCGTTTATGAGCAGCATCTCTTGCGGTATAAATCGTTCCGGTCAGGTATACATAGTCCCCTGCTCTCAGACTTTTTGCATCTTCTTTGCTGATCGGTACCTGAATTTTTCTGTCCATAGGAATCTCCTTCTATAATACACGGTGTGCGTGACGGTTTACATGACAACAGATATTAATTGCAACTGGAAGTCCGGCAATATGGGTCGGATAGGTCTCGATATTCACGGATAATGCTGTTACACGTCCGCCCAGGCCTCCCGGTCCGATTCCCAATCCGTTGATGCGCTCCAGCATTTCTTTTTCCAGGTCTACTACATAAGGAACCTCGGAATGCTCATGCAGATTTCTGGTCAGGGCATGCTTTGCCATGATGGCGCATTTCTCAAAGGTGCCGCCAATTCCTACACCCACAACCATAGGCGGGCATGCGTTCGGACCGGCATCCTTTACTGCCGTCAGAATGGCATTCTTTACGCCCTCGATTCCGTCTGCCGGCTTCAGCATAAAGACGCGGCTCATATTCTCACTGCCAAAGCCCTTTGGTGCCAGCGTGATATCGATACGGTCACCCTCCACAATCTCATAATGAATGATAGCCGGAGTATTATCCTTCGTATTTTCTCTTAAGATTGGATCCTTCACAACGGACTTTCTCAAAAAGCCATCTACATAACCATCGTGTACGCCCTGGTTGATGGCATCGGTCAGGCTGCCGCCTTCCAAATGCACATCCTGGCCTACCTTGATAAATACAACTGCCATTCCGGTGTCCTGACAGATCGGGATCATATCCGCACCTGCAATCTTAAGGTTTTCCTGCAGCTGGTTTAAAATCTGTTTTCCAAGCGGTGATTCTTCCTGCTCTACTGCCAGCTTCATCCGCTCTGCCATATCTTCTGATAAAAAATGATTGGCTTCGATACACATTTCTTTTACTGCAGCTGTAATTTCACTTACGTTTACTGTTCTTATCATCTTCTGACCATCTCCTATTAAATGTGAAAATCTATATTTCCTATGGAACCTAAAAATGCTGCCAACTGCCCTTCCCTCTTATTTTTTCAGGGAAAACAGCCGGCAGCATCCTCGTTTACTTGCCTTTTAATTTTATTCTTATAAGAACCAGACCCTGTTCTTTATTCCTGCTGATCTGTTTCTTGTTCGGAAAGTTCCAGATCTTCGATTCCATCTCCCTCGGATTTTGCTCCGTCATCCCGCACCTTCGCGATGCTTGCTACGCGGATATCTGAATCCGGATCGATGTTCATCAGCTTGACACCGGAAGTGTTCCGGCCGATTACAGAAATATCCTCTACGGAAATACGGATCACAACACCCTCGTTTGTGATCATCATAATGTCATGGTCATCGTGTACCAGCTTTGCACCTACGATATCACCGGTCTTTTCGGTGATCTTGTAACAGAGCACACCTTTACCGCCGCGGTTCTGTGCCGTGAACTCCTCGATCGGGGTCCGTTTGCCCATACCGTTCTCAGAAACGATCAAAAGCTTTTCACCCTGGGTATCCATCTGCATGCCGACTACTTCATCGCCTTCATTCAGCTTCATACCGATCACACCCATGGATACACGGCCGGTTACGCGCACATCGGTCTCATGGAAGCGGATGCACTGTCCCTTCTTCGTTACCAGGAAGATATCTTTCGTATTATCGGTTGCCTTTACTTCGATCAGCTCATCATTTTCCTTCAGCACGATTGCCTGAAGACCGTTCTTGCGGACGTTCTCGTATTCCTTTACCGGAGTCTTCTTGACCATGCCGCCGCGGGTTGCCATGAACAGATAATCGGTCTCATGGTATTCCTTCACCGGAATGATCGCCGTGATCTTCTCCTCCGGCTGCAGCTGCAGAAGATTGATGATCGCAGTTCCGCGGGCGGTTCTGCTGCCCTCCGGGATTGCGTAAGCCTTCAGGCGGTATACGCGGCCTTTGTTGGTGAAGAACATAATGTAATTGTGAGTCTTGGTCAGGAGCAGGTCTTCGATGTAATCTTCATCAATCGTCTGCATGCCCTTGATTCCCTTGCCGCCGCGGTTCTGGTTCTTGAAATTGTCGACGCTCATGCGCTTGATGTAGCCAAGCTTGGTCATCGCCACGATGGTATTCTCATTCGGGATCAGATCCTCCATGGACATATCAAACTCGTCAAAGCCAATGGCAGTCTTACGGTCATCGCCGTACTTGTCAGAGATCACAAGGATTTCCTTACGGATCACGCCTAACAGCTTTTTCTCATCTGCCAGGATTGCCTTTAACTCCTCGATCTTTGCCATCAGTTCTTTGTATTCGTTTTCCAGCTTCTCCCGTTCCAAACCGGTCAGTGCACGCAGACGCATGTCTACGATTGCCTGGGACTGGGCATCGCTGAGTCCGAAGCGCTCCATTAACTGCTGCTTTGCGATCTGGACATTCTCAGAACCACGGATGATGCGGATGACCTCATCGATGTGGTCTAAGGCGATCAGCAAGCCCTGTAAGATGTGGGCACGCTCTTCTGCTTTATTTAAATCGTATTTTGTTCTTCTGGTAACAACATCTTCCTGATGACGCAGATAGTAAGTCAGCATCTCAAGCAGATTTAATACCTTCGGCTGGTTATCGACCAGGGCCAGCATGATGACACCAAAGGTATCCTGCAGCTGGGTATGCTTTAATAACTGGTTTAAAATCACGTTTGCATTGACGTCACGGCGCAGCTCGATAACAATGCGCATACCCTGACGGTCAGACTCATCGCGCAGATCGGTAATTCCGTCGATCCGTTTTTCCTTTACCAGCTCTGCGATCTTCTCGATCAGTCTTGCTTTGTTAACCAGATACGGAAGTTCCGTCACTACAATACGGCTCTTGCCGTTCGGCATCGTCTCGATATCGGATACCGCACGTACCCGGATCTTGCCACGTCCGGTGCGGTAAGCTTCCTCAATGCCTGCTTTTCCAAGGATCGTTGCGCCGGTCGGAAAGTCCGGTCCTTTTACGATCTCTAAGATTTCTTCCAGGGTCGTGTCGCGGTCTTCCTCAATGCGATTGTCAATCAGCTTTACGACAGCACCAATGACTTCACGCAGATTGTGAGGCGGAATATTGGTTGCCATACCGACTGCAATACCAGTGGTACCATTCACTAACAGGTTCGGATACCGGGCCGGGAGCACAACCGGCTCTTTCTCGGTCTCATCGAAGTTTGGTATAAAATCAACGGTGTCTTTTCCGATATCTGCCAGCATCTCCATGGAGATCTTGCTTAAGCGGGCCTCAGTATATCGCATCGCAGCCGCACCATCGCCATCCACGGAACCAAAGTTTCCATGCCCGTCTACCAGCGGATAGCGGGTAGACCATTCCTGTGCCATATTTACAAGAGCTCCATAGATAGAGCTGTCACCATGCGGGTGATATTTACCCATGGTATCGCCGACGATACGCGCGCATTTTCTGTGTGGCTTATCCGGTCCATTATTCAGCTCGATCATGGAATAAAGCACGCGGCGCTGAACCGGCTTTAAACCGTCCCGCACATCCGGCAGGGCACGGGACGCGATAACGCTCATGGCATAGTCGATATAGGATTTTTCCATCGTAGATTTCAAATCTATATCGTGAACTTTATCAAAAATATTTGGTTCCATATTGTTCTCCTTGTTGTCTCATTGTTACGGTTGCATATCCGTCCGGCATCCTGCAGAATACTGTAGGCCATGAACAGCTGCCTGCTGCCCAAAGCCTTGCACTGCCCAGTTAGATGTCCAGATTCTGTACATATTTTGCGTTTGCCTCGATAAACTCACGGCGCGGCTCAACCTGGTCACCCATTAAGGTGGTAAAGGTCAGATCCAGCTCGGATGCCACATCGTCGTCCATGTTGACACGAAGCAGGATACGGCGCTCCGGATCCATTGTGGTCTCCCAGAGCTGCTCTGCATCCATCTCTCCCAGACCTTTGTAACGCTGAATTTTATTGTTATTGTCTCGTCCCACTTCTTTGATGATCGAAGCCAGTTCTTCATCGCTGTAAGCGTACCAGATCTTTTTATTCTTTTCCAGTTTGTATAACGGCGGCTGTGCCAGGTATACATGCCCCTGCTTGATCAGCTCTGGCATGAAGCGGTATAAGAAGGTCAGCATCAGGGTACTGATATGGGCTCCGTCTACATCCGCATCGGTCATGATGATGATCTTGTGATAACGCAGCTTGGAAATATCGAAATCGTCATGGATTCCGGTTCCGAATGCCGTGATCATCGCCTTGATCTCCGCATTGGCATAGATCTTGTCCAGTCTTGCCTTCTCCACATTTAAAATCTTACCGCGCAGCGGCAGGATCGCCTGGGTATCTCTGGAGCGGGCTGTCTTCGCAGAACCGCCTGCGGAGTCTCCCTCTACGATAAAGATCTCACATTTTTCCGGATCCTTGTTGGAACAGTCTGCCAGCTTGCCCGGAAGTGCCATTCCCTCTAATGCAGTCTTTCTTCTGGTTAAGTCACGGGCCTTTCTCGCTGCGGCACGGGCACGCTGGGCCAGAACAGATTTCTCGCAGATGGTCTTGGCTGCAGCAGGATTCTGCTCTAAGAAGTACGTCAGCTGCTCACTGACGATGCTGTTTACCGCTCCCATGGCCTCGCTGTTTCCAAGCTTCTGCTTGGTCTGGCCCTCAAACTGCGGCTCCTCGATCTTGATGCTGACGATCGCGGTTAAGCCCTCACGGATATCTTCACCGCTTAAATTCGGCTCGCTGTCCTTTAACAGCTTATTCTTGCGGGCATAATCGTTGATGGTCTTGGTCAGCGCATTTTTTAAACCAGCCAGATGGGTACCACCCTCCGGGGTATTTACGTTATTTACGAAGGTATAGATGTTCTCGGTATAAGAATCGTTATGCTGCATGGCAACCTCAACAAACACACCGTCTCTGGTGCCTTCACAGTAAATCACATTATCGTAGAGCGCTGCCTTGCCCTTGTTTAAGTAGGTAACAAATTCCTGGATACCACCCTCATAATGGAATACTTTTTCTTTCTTTTCTTCCCGGTCGTCCCGCAGAGTGATCTTTAATGCCTTGGTTAAAAACGCAGTCTCCTGAAGACGAATACGCAGGATATCGAAATCATATACGGTCTCTTCGAAAATTTCCGGGTCTGGCAGGAAATGAACCTCGGTTCCGTGTTTGTCCGCATCGCATTCCCCAACTACCTTTAACGGATACATCACCTTACCACGCTCATAGCGCTGCTGGTAGATCTTGCCATCCTGGTAAACACGTACCTCCAGCCAGGTAGAGAGAGCATTTACAACCGACGCGCCTACGCCATGCAGACCGCCGGATACCTTGTATCCCCCACCACCGAATTTGCCGCCGGCATGAAGGATCGTAAAGACAACCTCTACCGCAGGAATACCGGCTTTTTTCTGAATGCCGACCGGAATGCCGCGACCATCATCCAGTACCGTGATGGAATTGTCTTCATGGATCGTGACGTCAATTCTGTCACAGTAACCGGCCAGAGCTTCATCTACCGCATTATCTACAATCTCATAAACCAGGTGATGAAGTCCCCTGGACGAAGTGCTGCCAATATACATACCAGGTCTCTTCCGGACCGCTTCCAGCCCTTCCAGGATCTGAATCTGGTCTGCTCCGTATTCTGCACTCATGTTATTTCCTCCTAGTCAAAAATATCTCTATTGCTTATCTATCGTCAGTTTTCACTGGTCACGGTTCCGTTTACCACGCAAAACAGCTTATCCATCTGAAAACGGTTATTTACAAAATCCTCCAATCCGGTACAGGTGATCATCGTCTGGATATGATCGATCGCAGACAGAAGATGGTTCTGCCGCTCCCCGTCCAGCTCAGAAAGAACATCATCCAGTAAAAGGATGGGGTAATCGCGCACCAGCTTTTTTACAAGCTCAATCTCTGCCAGCTTTAACGACAGCGCCGCAGTGCGCTGCTGTCCCTGGGAACCAAATTTCCGGATATCGATATCACCGGTGTAAAAACCAATGTCATCCCGGTGCGGACCCACCAGGGTTGTCTTCTGTTTCACATCCTGGCTGCGGCTTCTGGCAATGCCTGCTTCCAGCTCCTCTGCCTGGGAATTGGGATCGTACACGATCCTTAAGTTTTCTTTTCCGCCGGACAGCTTCTGGTGAATCTCAGAAATGATCTCATTGAGCTGTCCGATAAATTCTTCCCGGAAGCGGATCACTTCTTTTCCATACTGGACCAGCTGCATATCCCACACATCCAGGGTTCCTTCATATTCCGGATGAAAGAACAGTTCTTTCAGAAGCTTATTCCGCTGCAGCAGGACCCGGTTGTAGGACACCAGAGAGTGCACGTAAAGCTTATTTAACTGGCACAATTCCAGGTCAATGAATTTGCGCCGCTCCGCCGGACCGTTTTTAATCAGGTTTAAGTCCTCCGGTGAGAAAAACACCACATTCACAATCCCAAACAGCTCACTGGCTTTCCGGATCGGAATCCCGTTGATCGCCACACCCTTTGCCTTATTTTTCTTTAAATGCATATCGATGCGGTACGGGACATCCCGCTTGCGCACCGTAAGCTTAATATGGGATTCATCATTCTGGAACCGGATCATCTCCCGGTCCTTGCTGCCACGGTGTGATTTGGTGGTGCAGCAGACATAAACTGCCTCTAAAATGTTCGTCTTTCCCTGGGCATTGTTCCCGTAAAGAATATTGGTGCCCGGAGAAAACTCCATATGTAATTGATCGTAATTCCGGTAATTCTGAAGCTCAATGGACTCTATGATCATAATGTAATCCGGATAGTCTCTCCCTGAAAAGTTACTTCATCGCCGTCGTGAAGTTTTTTGCCACGCTGGTACTCTACATTTCCGTTTACCTTTACCAGTCCGTCCTCGATCGCATACTTGGCATCGACGCCAGATTCGCAAAGACCAGCTGCCTTTAAGGCCTGGCCAAGCTTGATATATTCATCTCTCAGTTTAATGATTTCCATAATTTTCCTCTCTAAACCTCTGTTTGCTCTGTTTCGTATCCATTTGTACGCTGCTGTTCACGCTTTGCGCAAACAGCAACGGATTTTGCCGATGCTTTATAGCACCCTGGTGCCCTCATGGTTTTATGCTTCATTGATAAAGTTTACAGGCAGGATCAGATAAATATAGGTTCCTTCTTCATCCTTGATAAAGCATGGGGACTTCGGGTTCATCATGTAAAGCTCCACATCCTCATCGTCAATGACACGAAGCGCATCCAGCAAGAATTTCGGATTGAATGCGATCATGATATCTTTACCGGATTTGTGTGCCGGAACATTGGCATTCATAGAACCGAATGCGGACTTCACCCTCATGTTCAGATTATTATCTTCTACATTCATGATGATCGGTTTGCGGTCACTGTCGCGGATCAGGATCATCGCGCGGTCGATATTATCCATAAAATCACGTTTATTGATTTTTACACGGGTCTCATAATCGCTGGAAAGCATATGGTCAATCTTAAAGTACTCGCCTTCGATCAGGCGGGAAACCACTACAGTATCATCGAATTCAAATAAAATGTGATTTTTGCTGAAATAAATAAGAACCTCTTTTTCATTGTCACCTGTCAGGATCTTACTGATCTCAGAAAGTGTCTTACCCGGAACTATAACCTTATGGTTATCATAATGTTCTTTCAGCTGAATGTTGCGGATGGAGATCCGGTGTCCGTCCAGGGAAACCACCTTGAGAAAATCATCTTTCACTTCCAGAAGCTCGCCCGCCATCATCTTATTGCTGTCATTTGGAGAGATGGAGAAAATAGTCTGCCGGATTGCTTCTTTTAAGGTAAACTGGCTCAGACTGATATGCTGGTCCCGCTCAATATAAGGTAAATAAGAAAATTCTTCGCCGTCCCGGCCCTGGATATTGAATACTGCATTCTCACATTCAATGACCGTATTAAAATGATTATCAGAAGTAATCGATACGGGCGTATCGCCATCTGGAAGTTTTCTGATAATTTCAGAAAAAAGCTTTGCTTCCAGCGCAATTTTACCGCGTTCGAGGATGGAACCTTCTACTTTTGTCTCAATTCCCAGTTCCATATCATTACCGGTAAGCTTAATCTCATTGGTGTCGGCATCAATCAGAATGCACTCGAGGATGGACATGGTTGTTCTGGATGGAATTGCCTTGGATACAATATTGATTCCATTTAAGAGAGAGTCTTTCTTAAATTCGAGCTTCATGTTGATAACTTCCTTTCTGTCGGTTCAAAGTCTTTTTAAAGATATATAAAATAAAATTCCGTCGTAATCGTAGTAGGGGATGTGGATTTGTGTAAAAGCCTGTTCAGCCCAGAAAATAAAAGGATTTCCGGGCGTGAATAAGACTGTTGAAAACTCTCCTGAATCTTCTGGATGACTGGGAGGTTATCCACAAGTGGAAAAATGGAAAAAATTGTCTTGAAAAGCGTCCACAGAATACCCACAGGGAATCCACTGCTTTTCCACAGAAAAATGTGTATAACTGGAAAAGGGGGCTGTGGCATGTTTTATGTCAACCAAGCTAAGCTTTATGTTAACTAATTTACTGAGGACTGATTTTTTTCTTTAAAATATCGATCGTATTCTGGAGAGATGGATTCTTCTCCAGGTCTGCGCTGATGGTCTTAATGCCATGAAGGATCGTGGTATGATCACGGCCGCCCAGAGCTTTACCGATATTTTGCAGGCCGGTTTCTGTCATGGTACGGCACAAATACATGACGATCTGGCGCGGGTAAACGATTTCCTTGCTGCGCTTTGCGGACATAATGTCGAGCGGGGTAAGGTTAAAATGATCGGCAACGATCTGGATGATGAATTCCGGGGTAACCTCCTGCTTATCACCCGGAGCAATGATGTCTTTCAGTGCTTTTTCAGCCAGCTCAATGTCGATCTCACGGTTCTTTTCCAGCTTGGAAAGGGCAACAATCTTGGTGAGGGCACCTTCCAGCTCACGGATATTGGATTTGATGTTGGTCGCAATATACTTAATTACTTCATTATCTATATTGTAGCCTTCCATTTCCTCTTTTTTGCGGAGGATTGCCATACGGGTTTCGTAATCCGGAGACTGGATATCGACCGTCAGGCCCCATTCGAAACGGGAACGCAGGCGTTCTTCCAGGGTTTCAATTTCCTTCGGAGGTTTATCAGAAGAAATAATGATCTGTTTTTTGGCCTCGTGAAGTGCATTGAAGGTGTGGAAAAATTCCTCCTGGGTACTTTCCTTACCAATGATGAACTGGATATCATCGATCAGAAGTACATCGTTGTTGCGGTATTTTTCGCGGAATTCCGTGGTGGAAATGTTGTTTTTATTACGGATCGCATCGATCAGCTCATTGGTAAACTTCTCGGAAGTAACGTAAAGGATCTTGGCTTTCGGGTTGTTTTTTAAAATAAAGTTTGCAATGGAGTGCATCAGGTGCGTTTTTCCAAGACCTACGCCTCCATAAATGAAAAGCGGGTTGTAAATCTCTCCCGGAGATTCGGCAACAGCCAGGGATGCAGCATGTGCCAGGTTGTTATTGGCACCGACCACGAAGGTATCGAAGGTATACTTCGGGTTTAAGTTGGCGTTCTGCAGGGTGGCCGGGCTTACCGTATTGGTATTATTCTGAATCAGCTGGTTTGCAGATGCCGGTTCCGGAACAATGTCTTCCTCCACAAGAAACTGGACCGTATCACACTTGATGCCGGTAACTTCTTCAATGGATACTTTCAGCATGACACTGTATTTCTTCTTAATATATCCGAGGAAATTGGCATCCGGAACGATGATCTTCACGATGTTTCCCGGCTGCTCTAAGGCATAGACCTCCAATGGGAGAAGCCAGGTATCGAAGGAGACATCGGAGATCTCATATTCTTCTTTTAAATATTTCAGTATGTCGTTCCATTTTTCTTTCAGTGTTTCTAACATTCTTTCAGTCTCCTGTACTTAATCTATACGGGTGGTTGCTGTGCGGCCATGATCAGAATTAAAATCCGGCGTAAGCTATCCACAGTGTATGTGGAAAAAAATGGGCCTGTTTGTGGATATGCGAGAGCACCCAATCTAGAAACATTGTATACCATAAACGGCTGTTTTTCAATGAAAACCGAAAAATCTTAGCCGTTTTGTGAAAATTATCAACAGACTTATCCACAAGTTGTGGATAACTTATTCACAATATCAACAGGTTGTGTGTGGGAGGTCTTTGGAGATCCTTTATTTTTTGTGGATTTCCTGCGGATTCTTTTTTAAGAAAAGGCTTGACGAACCCGCATGTTTTCTATATAATTGAGAAGATGTTTAATTAAAATAGTCGTAATGTGTTCAATCAAATAAGCGATGTAAAAAAGGAGGTGCCGCAACATGAAGATGACTTTCCAGCCGAAAAATAGACAGAGATCTAAGGTTCATGGCTTCAGAGCTAGAATGAGTACTCCAGGTGGAAGAAAAGTATTAGCTGCAAGAAGAGCAAAAGGAAGAGCGAAATTATCCGCTTAATGAATCATTGAATTGAAGGTCACAAGAAATTGTGACCTTTTGTATTTTGTATTACCAGATGAAAAAGTAGTGGTATGGTGGTAATAGAAGATGAAACGATTTCCGAGTATTAAAAAGAATTCTGATTTCCAGGCAATTTACCGCACTGCGAAATCCTATGCCAACAGACAGTTGGTCATGTATGTAAAAAAGACCGGGGGGCAGCAGTCCCGTATTGGAATATCGGTCAGTAAAAAGGTTGGAAACAGCGTGGTGAGACATCATCTGGCCCGTCTGGTTCGGGAAAGTTTCCGGCTGAACCGGGACACATTGGAAGAAGGATTAGACATCGTTGTGGTAGCGAGAGCTGCTGCGAAAGACTCAGATTACAAGACAATTGAACGTGCATTTATGCACCTGTGCGGACTGCATAACATTATAAGAGAATCGAAGTGAGAATATGATAAGCAGGATTATGGATCTAATCAAAAAGCTTCTTATATTAATGATACGCGGGTACCAGATTTTTTTATCCCCGTTAAAAGTAAGAACTCACTGTATTTACACGCCGACGTGCTCCCAATACGCCATTGAGGCACTTACCAGGTACGGCGTGGTGAAAGGTTTATGGTTGTCTGTGAAGAGGATACTCCGGTGTCATCCATGGGCAGAAGGCGGTTATGACCCAGTTCCGTAACACATGAGGAGGTAGCACATTGGATTACTTAGTATTAACGAAGGTTCATGGGGCGATTCTTGGTCCGATTTCCCAGATCCTGGGTTGGATCCTGAATATACTGGTTGAGTTTACCAATTCCTTTGGTATCCTGAACATTGGTTTATCTATTATTTTATTTACCTTAGTTGTGAAAGTACTGATGTTCCCATTGACGATCAAGCAGCAGAAGGCATCCAAGCTGATGGCTGTCATGCAGCCTGAGCTGCAGGCGATCCAGGCAAAGTACAAGGGTAAGAAAGACAATGACTCCATGATGAAGATGAACGTGGAGACGAAGGCTGTTTATGAAAAATACGGCACGTCCATGACTGGAGGATGTCTCCAGCTTGTGATCCAGATGCCGATTCTGTTTGCACTGTACCGCGTGATCTACTGTATTCCGGCTTATGTTATGCCGGTAAAGGAGCATTTTTTAAATGTGGTTTATGCACTGACCGGAACTTCTTCCGCGTCTTCCCTGACTGAGGGAGCAGCAGCAAGCCTGCTGCAGTTTGCGACTGACCACAATATCGCATTAACAGGAGTGAACCCGATCGGAGACCTGACCGGGGTAAGCGGTGAGGCGCTGGCCAATAAAATGGTCGATATCCTTTATAAGCTGAATCCGGCACAGTGGGGAGATTTAGCGCAGGCATTCCCGGGTGCAGCATCTGTCATTGCAGACAATGCGGCTACCATAGAGAAGATGAACACCTTCCTTGGTATCAACCTGTCATCGAACCCGTTTAACGGAAGCTTTGTGCCGAACCTGGCATGGCTGATCCCGATTCTGGCAGGTTTAACCCAGTACGCCAGCACCAAGCTGATGATGGCATCCCAGCCGAAGAAGAATAATGAGGAAGATATGGGCTCCCAGATGATGCAGAGCATGAACGTTACCATGCCGCTTATGTCTGTATTTTTCTGCTTTACCTTCCCGGCAGCGATCGGTATCTACTGGGTAGCCAGCAGTGCGTTCCAGCTTCTGCAGCAGCTGATCGTAAATTCTTACCTGAATAAGGTGGATATGGATGATCTGATCCGCAAGAATGTGGAGAAGGCAAACAAGAAACGCGCGAAAAAAGGTCTTCCGCCTCAGAAGGTGAACCAGAATGCGACTGCAAGCCTGAAACATATGGAGGCTGTTGCAGCGAAGGAAGAGGCAGAGCGTGCCGAGAAGATCGAGAAGACCAAAAAGCAGGTAGAGCAGGCTAACAGCTATTATAATAAGAATGCGAAGCCTGGCAGTCTGGCATCTAAGGCAAACATGGTTGCCAGATATAACGAAAAACACAATAATAAATAAGGGGATAACACCATGGATGGGAAGATTACAATCTCTGCCAATACATTGGACGAGGCAATCACAAAAGCATTGATTGAACTGCAGACGACCAGTGAGCATCTTCATTATGAAGTTGTACAGAAGGAGAGCGCTGGTCTGCTTGGCATCTTTGGTAAGAAACCCTGTATCATCCGTGCCCATGTGATGAGTGAGGCGGAGGAGAAGGAGCTGGCTGAGGCAAAGAAGCTGGAGGCCCAAAAAGCTGCTGAAGCGAAAAAGGCTGAGGAAGCGAAAAAGACGGAAGCACAAAAAGCTGCCGAAGCAGCGAAGAAGGCTGCGCAGGCCAAGGCTGCCAGAAATGCAGAAGAGGCCAGAAAGACAGAAGCTGTTAAAACAAAGAAGGCAGAAGCAGCACCTGCAATGAAGGCTCCGGTTTCCGAAAAAGCGGCAGCAAAGCATGAGGCAGTAGCTGCACCGGAGACAGCACAGGAAGCTGCCTCTGAGGAAATGCCGAAGAAGGCTTCTGTAAAGATCAACGAGGATGCTGTAAAAAAAGCAGCGAAGGAATTCCTGGAGCAGGTATTTGGCGCGATGGGAATGCAGGTTTCCATCGAGACAGTATACAATGCCAGCGACCGGGAGCTTCTGGTTTCCATGGAAGGTGATGACATGGGAATCCTCATCGGAAAACGTGGCCAGACACTGGATTCCTTACAGTATCTGGTAAGCCTGGTTGTAAATAAGGAGACCGAAGGCTATTTACGTGTAAAGCTTGATACAGAGAATTACCGCGAGAGAAGAAAAGAGACGCTGGAAAATCTGGCGAAAAATATTTCTTACAAGGTAAAGCGGACCAAGCATCCGGTATCCTTAGAGCCGATGAATCCGTATGAGAGAAGAATCATTCATTCCGCACTTCAGAACGATAAATACGTTATGACAAGAAGTGAGGGTGAAGATCCGTTCCGCCATGTTGTCATTTCTTTAAAGAAAGAGGTACCGGCGGGAAATGGAAGAAAAGAGCGTTATGGTTCCCGCCGCGATAACCGTGGAAGAGGAAGAAACGCAGAAAACAAAGCGCCGAAAGCAGAAGCAGCTGCAGAGAAAAAAGAGGCTGCAGTGAAAGAAGCTGAGGCATAAGAAAAGCTGGACACGTACACGTGAACAGCAGGTAGTGCATAAGGAAAAGCATCAGGCGGGTGTCTGGTAGTGGTTCGGCCACCACCTGGCATCCGCTTTTTCGTTTTTTATATTTATGGATGGACCGGTCAGTGCAGACCGGGTCGGAGGAAATTATGCTGAAGGATAGAAGTTCAGATACGATCACGGCCATTGCAACGGCCATGAGCAGTTCCGGAATCGGAATCATCCGTGTAAGCGGAGACCAGGCAGTTCCGATTGTAAGCCGGATTTTTGAGAGTAAAAAAGGAAATTTCGATTTAAACACAGCGCCATCGCACCGGATCTACTATGGAATGATCCACGATGGGGACGAGATGCTGGATGAAGTGCTGGTCATGCTGATGCGGGGGCCGCACAGCTATACGGCAGAAGACACGGTGGAGATCGATTGCCATGGCGGTGTTTTAGTGATGAAAAAAATACTGGAGACAGTAATTAAATATGGAGCAAGACCGGCAGAGCCGGGAGAATTTACCAAGCGGGCATTTTTAAACGGGCGGATCGATCTGTCCCAGGCAGAGGCAGTCATTGATGTGATCAATGCTCAGAACGATTACGCAGTGAAAAGCTCCGTCAGCCAGCTGAAGGGCTCTGTATCAAAAAAGGTGAAAGATTTACGGGAGCGGATCCTGTACCAGATCGCTTTTATTGAATCGGCATTGGACGATCCGGAGCATATTTCCCTGGATGGATACGAGGAGGAGCTGTCTGGAAAGCTGGATACTATGACTGGGGAAATAGAAAAGCTGGTGCGTTCCGCAGACAGCGGAAGAGTGGTATCTGAGGGAATCCGTACGGTCATTCTGGGAAAACCAAATGCGGGAAAATCTTCCTTAATGAATGTACTGCTTGGGGAAGAACGTGCAATTGTAACAGATATTGCAGGAACCACGCGGGACACGCTGGAGGAGCATATTCGCATGCATGGTATCAGCCTGAACATCATCGACACAGCTGGCATCCGGGAGACAGACGATGTGGTGGAGCAGATCGGTGTCAGCAGGGCAAAGCTGGCAGCAGATGAGGCGGATCTGATCATTTATGTTGTGGATGGATCGAGAGAGCTGGATGAAAACGATGCCCAGATCATGGAGCTGATCCGTGACCGCAAAGCTGTGGTGCTGCTAAACAAAACAGATCTGGAGACGGTGATCAGCGAAGAACTGCTGCAGGAGAAGACTGGCAAGACGGTTATTTCCATCTCAGCGAAAGAGGAGACCGGTATTGACAAACTGGAAAAAACGATCCAGAATCTGTTTTATGAGGGAAGCATTGATTTTAACGATGAGATCCTGATCACAAATGTACGCCATAAGACTGCACTGCAGAATGCATTAAACAGTCTGTATATGGTAAAGCAGAGTATTGAAAACCAGATGCCGGAGGATTTTCTGACGATTGACCTGATGGACGCGTATGAGCAGCTTGGAACCATTATCGGGGAAGCCGTGGAGGATGATCTGGTCAATGAGATCTTTGGTAAGTTCTGTATGGGAAAATAAAGTTACTAAGTTGTGTGGGAATGCTTTAGGAACTGTGGGAGGATGAGACAGTTCCATGGTAAGAAAGATTAGCTGGAAGGAATTAAGAATATGCCATACTTAGAAGAATCGTATGATATTGTAGTTGTCGGTGCCGGGCATGCCGGATGTGAGGCAGCGCTGGCCTGTGCAAGACTAGGGCTTGAGACGATCGTGTTTACCGTCAGTGTAGACAGTATTGCCCTGATGCCCTGCAACCCGAATATCGGAGGAAGCTCCAAGGGACATTTAGTGCGCGAGCTGGATGCTCTGGGCGGAGAAATGGGAAAAAATATAGATAAGACCTTTATCCAGTCCAAGATGTTAAATGAGTCTAAGGGACCTGCAGTCCATTCCCTGCGTGCGCAGGCAGACAAGCAGGATTACAGCAGACAGATGCGTCATACCATGGAAAACACGGACCATTTGACCATCCGTCAGGCAGAGGTATCTGAAATTATTGTGGAGGATCACAAGATCACCGGTGTGAAGACCTATTCCGGGGCAGTTTACCACGCAAAGGCAGTAGTACTGGCCACCGGAACTTATTTGAAGGCACGCTGCATTTATGGCGATGTCAGCAACGCAACAGGGCCGAATGGCCTGCAGCCGGCGAACCATCTGACCGATTCCCTGATCGCTAACGGCATCGAGATGTTCCGTTTTAAGACCGGAACCCCGGCCCGTGCAGACCGCCGCAGCATCGATTTTTCCAAGATGGAAGAGCAGTTTGGTGACAAGCGGGTTGTCCCGTTTTCCTTCTCTACAGATCCAGAGTCCGTACAGAAGGAACAGGTTTCCTGCTGGTTGACCTACACCAATGAGGAGACACATCAGATCATCCGTGATAATCTTGACCGCTCTCCGCTGTTCTCCGGTGCGATCGAAGGAACTGGGCCGCGCTATTGCCCGTCCATCGAGGATAAGGTAGTGAAATTCCCAGATAAGACACGTCATCAGGTATTTATTGAGCCGGAGGGACTTTACACCAATGAGATGTATCTGGGCGGTATGTCCAGCTCTTTGCCGGAGGATGTGCAGTATGCCATGTACCGGACGGTACCGGGGCTGGAGCATGTGCGGATCGTGCGCAACGCCTATGCGATCGAGTATGACTGCATCAATGCCCGCCAGTTAAAGCTTTCTCTGGAGTTTAAGGCGATTAGCGGTTTGTTCAGCGGTGGCCAGTTTAACGGAAGCTCCGGTTATGAGGAGGCAGCAGTGCAGGGCTTTATGGCGGGG
>OGIO01001032.1_pt1 | contig 26858 bp, 22 predicted proteins | sample 1571841 | NCBI WGS metagenome assembly OGIO01 (sample SAMEA2582111, study PRJEB24529) | metagenome | biome: Human gut stool | place: China | collected 2011
AAAAACTGCCGAAATATGAGGCTGGAAAAGAAATTGTATACACGGTAACCGAGGATGCAGTTGCAGATTACACAACTGAGATCACCGGCTACGATATCACCAATAGCTATGCACCAGAAAAGACCAGCGTCACAGTTACCAAGTCATGGGCTGATAACGATGACCGCGGCGGTCACAGACCGAAGGAAATCAAGGTTCAGCTGAAAGCCGATGGAGAAAACAGCGGCGAGGAAATTACCCTGAACGCAGAGAACAAGTGGACTTACACCTGGTCCGAACTTGATGAGAAGAAGTCTGGAAAGGATATTGTCTACACAGTAGAAGAAATTGGCAAAACAGCTGGCTATATTTCCACAGTAACAGGAAATGCCACAGAAGGATTTATCATTACCAATACAATCACATCTGTTAAGATCAGCAAAGTGGATATTACCGACCAGAAAGAACTGGCAGGTGCTCATATCCAGATCCTTGACAAAGATGGAAATGTAGTAGACGAGTGGGATTCCATCTGGGAATCTCATGAAGTAACAGGTCTTAAGACCGGTGAGAAATATACCCTTCGCGAGACCGTAGCGCCAGATGGCTATACTATTACAGCTGACACAGTCTTTAGCTTGAAGGAGGATGGAACTCTTGACAAAGATAATACCAGCACAACCATCTCAGCGGATGGAACCCTTCTGGTAGAAGACAGCAGAACTTCTGTAAAAGTAAGCAAAGTAGATATTTCCGATGGGAAAGAGCTGGAAGGTGCTCACATCCAGATCATTGACCAGGATGGAAACGTAGTAGACGAGTGGGATTCCACCAAGGAAGCTCATGTTACCGAGAAACTGAAAACCGGTAAGATTTACACTCTTCGTGAGACTGTAGCTCCAGACGGATATTTACTTACAAGCGACACTACTTTTGTTCTGAAAGAAGACGGAACAGTAGATGCAGAAAAAACAACAGCTGTTTCCAAGGATGGTGTTTTACTTGTACAGGATAAACTGGCAACCTCAGCATCTATTGCAGTAACCAAGAAACTTACCTATATTGGTGAAAATCTGGCAGCAAGAGATCAGACCTTCTATGTAGCCCTGTATTCTGATAAAGAATGCACTCAGAGAGTTTCTGATGTGAAAGCTCTTGTGTTCAAGAATGCAGATGCTTCCACCGTAGTATTCTCAGAGAATATTAAGGCAGGCAAGACATACTACATTGCAGAGTGTACACAGGATGGAACTTCTCAGACGATCGGCGCTCTTGCAGATGGAACCGTCTATGAAGCTGTATTTGGCAATGGTAACTCCACAACAGTAACCGAAGCCAATGGAACAACAACCGTTTCCTTTGAAAACGTGTTCAGCAGCTTCCCGCCAGATGGATTCTACAAACAGGGTCAGCTGACAATTACCAAGAAGGTTCTTGGTGCAGATGGAGGCACCAGAAACAGCAACGAGGTATTCTATGCAGGTATCTTTGATGATGCAGCTCATACACAGCTTTCCCAGCAGGTTGAGCAGAACATTATCAAGCTTGATATGGACGGTGGCTATGAAGTAAGTGAGATCATCAATGTTGGTCTTGCCCAGTCAGGAGCAAAGGTAACCCTGTATGTAACGGAAACTGATTCCAACGGAAAACCAATTGCAGGCTCCGAAGGCTTTGGATATAAAGTTACCGTAAGTGCAGATTCTGTTATATTTGATGAAACGAATATGACAGCAGAAGTTGTCATCACCAACCAGGAAGAAAGCACAGTAACAGAAACACCAACACCTACTCCTTCTTCCGATGGTGGAAATAGCGGTGGCTCCGAAAATCATTCCGGCGGCTACGGCGGTAGCAAATCACCGAAGACCGGAGATGATACCCCGATCGGAACTTATCTGATGCTTCTTCTTGCAGCTGCAATGCTTGCAGCCGAGACTGAAAGACGCCGCAGAAGAAACAAAAGACAGTAAAGCAAAACAAAGTTTCTGATCAGATTGGAACCATAACAAAGCAAGTACAAATGAAGGCGGTCCGCACACAAAGCGGATCGCCTTTTTGCAGATTCACTTTAGCTTCCTGCTCAATTAAGGAAAACTACAGAACAGCCCTGTGGTTCTGGTTTTGCAAAAAAGTAAAAAAACTTTCCTGAAAAGTGGAAAAACATCCCGAAGAAAGAGTTGACGAAACAGCCCTACTGGTATAATGAAGTCAAATTAAAGGATATTACATTTGGGAATGACTTTATAGATTTCAGGAGGTTTCCATTATGAGAAAGAATACATTAAAAAAAGCAATGGCAGTTATGATTTCAGCGACAATGCTGGTGACAGGATATACAGTAGTTTCCGCAGAAGGATTTACAGATGCGGAGGCACTTGCAGAGATGGATGCTTTTACTACAGGTAATGAAGCTGTATATGTGGAAGAAGTTCAGCCGGAAGCTGCACAGACTGAGGAGGTTCAGCCAGAGCAGACTCAGACAGAGGTTCAGCCGGAGGTTGCACAGACCGAGGAAGTTCAGGCAGAAGAATCTCAGGATGAGTTCCAGACCGGGGAATCTGCTGAAGAAGCCGCTTTTGTTGATGGATTCACAGATAGCTCTGCAGAAGCTGATCCAGCTGAGTTTACCGATGGAACCGGTGAAGTTGGAGATGCAGTAGAAACTACCGTAGATTCCGATTTCCGTTTCGAGAACGAAGAAGTCATTATCACTGCAAAAGTGTTTGATGAGACAGCTCTTCCAGAAAACGCTGAAATGAACGCTGTAAAGCTTGAAGCTGGCAGTGAGAAATATGAAGAAGCAAAACAGGCTTCCATCAGAGACCTTGGAACAACAGAAGACGACGAGTACACTTTCTACGACGTAACCTTCATCGCAGATGGTGTTGAGATCGAAGTTCCAGACGAAGCAGTCGTAATTAATATGGAATTCAAAAATGTTGCATCAGAGGAAAACGAAACCCAGAGCGCCCTCCACATCCAGGAGACAGAAGCTGGCGTAGTTGCCCAGGACGTAACCGCACAGTCCGCAGACGGAACACTGAAATCCGTAGGATTTAACTTCTAAAATTCAATAACCGCAAGCAGATACAGGACTTTCTGAGAAATCGGAAAGTCCTTTTTTGTATAATCAAAATTTCATCTATGCTGCTCCCGCCACGCCCGCGGTGAAACCCCATACACATTTTTAAAAGCCCGGGAGAAGTGGAGGGCGTTTTCGTAGCCTACGGCAGAGCCGATATCTCCTATAGATAATGTGGTCAGCTTCAGCAATTCCGCCGCTTTTGTCATGCGGTAATGAATGAGAAATTCCTGTGGAGAGCGTCCTGTGCTGGTGCGGAAAATTCGTCCCAGATAGCTTCTGTTAATACCGCATACAGCTGCCACATCCTCAATAGAAATATCATTCTGGAAGTTCTGTTCGATATAATTTATTGCCTCTTTTATATAATAATCACTCATTTTACTGGTGGCGGCAGGCTGCGGTCTGGCAACAGATTGCGCAAGCAGATCCGCAAAAAGATAGAAATGTCCCATCAGATGAAAAGGAGATTGCTCTGAATTCTGAGAAATGTAAATCAGTTCATCCGCCATCTTTTTTCGTGCCTCCCTGGAGTGGGCCATATAGACTGGCGCATCCTTGGAAAAGCCACAAACGTTGAGGATTTCTGTGGTACGCAGCCCGTCAAACTCCACCCAGACGTATTCCCATGGCACCTGAATATCTGCCACATAAGTGGTGATCTGTCCTGGAAAAATCATAAATCCCTGTCCGCTCCGAACCTGATAATTTACATTCTGCCCCTTGGAATTCGTGGCCATCAGGGTGCCTGTTCCGGAAAGAACATAGTGAAAAAGATAGTGATTCCGCGTTGCCGGACCAAATAAATGTCCGGGAGTACACTTCTCATGTCCATATTGGTAAAGGCATAGATCAATGAAAGTTTCGCTCGGAAAAATGTGAAAGTTGTTATCCATATCCGGAATCCTCCTGTTACATTTGCTGACAATATATCATAATGCGATAATATATTTCATTATACCATAAAAAACCATCATAAAGGCATAAAATAAGAAAAATTAAGCTATTTAAGTGTTGATTTTGGTATGCTATACTTAACACATCATAGAAAAAGGAGGCCCCACTCATGGCAATCACCTTCAACGAAACAACCCGGATTTTTACCCTCACCACTGCCCACACTACCTATCAGATGCAGGCGGATGCTCAAGGGTACCTTTTGCACCTGTATTATGGTGCCAGAACTGCAGGAGAAATGGACTATCTTCTGAATTATGGAGACCGTGGCTTTTCTGGAAATCCGAATTCAGCAGGCAGCGACAGAACCTATTCTCTGGATGCATTGCCACAGGAATATCCATCACTTGGCACAGGAGATTTCCGAAATTATGCGTTAAATATAGAGAATGCAGATGGTTCCCAGTGCTGCAATCCGGTTTACATAACACATGAAATTGCGGCTGGAAAATACACTCTGAAAGGTCTTCCATTCGTCCGTGCAGAAGAAAATGAAGCGGAAACTTTGAAGATTATACTGGAAGATCCTGTTACAAAAGTAGAGCTTCATCTGCTCTACGGAGTACTGGAAAAAGAAGATATTATCACCAGAAGTGTGATAATTAAGAATGCTGGAAAAGCCCCTGTAACAGTAAAAAAAGCCCAGTCTGCATGCCTGGATTTCCTTCACGGAGACTATGATCTGATCAAATTTTATGGCAGACATGCTATGGAAAGAAACATGGAAAGAATGCCGGTTTCCCATGAAAGCACTCGAATTGGCAGCCGCCGTGGAACCTCCAGCCACCAGTATAATCCAGGGGTAATCCTTGCAGGAAAAAACACAAATGAAGACAGCGGAAGCTGCTACGGAATGCTGTTTGTATACAGTGGAAACTTCCTTGTAGAAGCAGAAAAGGACCAGTATGATCAGACCAGAATCCAGATGGGTCTGACTGATGAACTGTTTGCATATCCCCTGGAAGCCGGAGCTGAATTTATCGCGCCAGAGGTTATTTTATCCTACACAAACAAAGGTCTTTCCAGGCTTTCCCAGCAGTACCATCACTGCATTATGAATCATATCTGCCAGGGAAAATACGTCCATGCAAATCGTCCTGTCCTGATCAACAGCTGGGAAGCCGCATATTTTGATTTCACCGGAGACACCATCGTAGAGCTTGCAAAGGAGGCAAAAGCGCTTGGAATCGATATGGTGGTTATGGATGATGGATGGTTCGGAAAGCGAAATGACGACAATTCTTCTCTCGGCGACTGGTATGTGAACGAGGAAAAATTAGGCGGAACTCTGACGAAATTAATCGAAAGAGTAAACGCAGAAGGCGTGAAATTCGGTATCTGGATTGAGCCTGAAATGGTCAGTGAGGACAGTGATCTTTACAGGGAACATCCGGACTGGGCAATCACAATTCCAGGCCGCAAGCCTGTCCGTTCCAGAAACCAGCTGGTCCTTGATTTTTCCAGAAAAGAAGTACGTGATGAGATATTTAAACGCATCTGCGCAGTTCTGGATCAGGGAAATGTGGAGTACATTAAATGGGATATGAACCGCAGCCTGGCAGATATTTATGCACCAAACGTGACTTATGATTATGTTCTTGGGGTGTACGATTTCCTGGAAAAACTTACGAACCGTTATCCGGATATTCTTATTGAAGGCTGCAGCGGAGGCGGCGGAAGATTTGATGCCGGAATGCTGTATTATACCCCTCAGATCTGGTGCAGTGACAACACAGATGCTATTAACCGTACACGGATTCAATATGGAACTTCCTTCTTTTATCCGGTAGCAGCAATGGGTTCCCATGTGTCAGCAGTGCCAAACCATCAGACCGGAAGAGTGACCAGTATGCATACAAGAGGTGTTGCAGCTATGTCTGGAACCTTTGGCTATGAACTGAATCCCGCACTTTTAAATGCAAAGGAAAAAGCAGAAATCCGTGCCCAACTTGCCCAATACAGGGAGTATCAGGAATTGATCCGTGAAGGAGATTATTACCGTCTTTCCAATCCTTTCCAGGATAATTTTGCGGCCTGGATGGTGGTATCAGATGACAGATCCAAGGCACTGGTAAGTGTGATAAGACTTACAGCAGAAGCCAATCCGCCGGCAGCATACGTTACCTTAAAAGGAATGGAAGAGGATGCTTTTTATCGGGAAAAAACTACCGGAAAAGTATATCCGGGAGCTGCACTTATGGAGGCTGGAATACTGCTTCCTGCTGCGGTGAGCGAATATGAAGCATACCAGATAGAACTAGAGCGTGTTTGAAAAATCATTCCCGCAATCTGCACCCCCCACTTTGCGGTATATTTTACCCGAACCTTTTCATAGTCGTTAAGTTAATTTTACCATTCTTTTGTGAAGAAAAAAGGAGAAAAGGTTTATAAACTGGAAAGATTGTTTTTTTATATATTCTGAGATATACTTGCAGTATTCGTAGACGGAACAGGGTGTGATTGCAATGGTTTCAATGATTCCTTTCGGGCTTCTTGCCGGGGTTGTGGGGGGACGGGAGGTTCGGATTACAGAGATTGATGAGAGTGGATTTTGTTTTCGGACAATCGAAGAAAATATCTCTGATTCAGAAGCTTTGAAGGTGTGCTTTTATGACATAAAGAATGGGTGTTATCGTGAATTGGAAATTCCAGAATACGATATACAAAGGTTTGATATGGTGGACGCAGAACTCTCCGGATTTTATGTGAAATATAAGGTGACGGTGAAGCAGAAAGCGTATGCGGAGGCGGTTCAGAGGCTTCTTTATCAGTATAATCACTACATTCATCTGAAGCTGGAAGAGGACGACAGCGCGTTGGTGAAAAGCCTGACAGGGTATCCGGGGGAACTGGATGAGGTCAAGCGTGGCAGTCTGGAAGAGCAGGTGGGAATATGGCGGAGAGAGCTTACGCCAGATGGATTGGAGTCCGCTTATAATGGGAAACGTATAGATTTAACTGATAATTGTTCTCAGTACGGAACTGGCTTTGAGCCTGGGTATAAGTGCCAGGTACCGCCTGAATCAGGTGTTGCGGAACTGGCGCTGGAGATAGATCGCCCGGAATTGTATCAGGAATATTTGAATAGTTCCCTGACAGAATTTTCCAAAAAGTATGCCGGAAAATGTATCGGTATCTGCGGCAGCATTATTCTGAAACATAGAGTACCGGATCGCTTTTATATTGGAAATCAGTTCTGCCATCTTCTGTTTCCGGAACGTAAATTGTTGTTTGAAATAATAGAAAAAGCAGCGGCAGAACAGGTGAAAATCACACTTGTTTTTTCTTATATCCGGGAATATATGCTGGATTATATAACAGAATTGCTTGATGAAATTAACTGGTGGTGTGAAGAAAAAGGGCAGGCTGTAGAGATTGTTGTAAATGACTGGGGAATGGCCTCTTTAGTAAAAAAAGGCAGAAGGAATCTGATTCCCAGCCTTGGAATTTTGTTAAATAAACGCAGAAAAGACCCTCGGATTTCGTTCAAAAAAGGAGAACAGAAATGGTTTGAGAGGAACAGCCTGAATGCTGGATTTTACCGTAATTTTCTGGAAAGAGAATATGGAATCCAACGCTTTGAATGGGAATCCTGCGGTTACGAACAGCAGATTCCACCTGGAAAAAACAGCCTGCATATTCCGTTCTATCAGACCAATACATCACAGTATTGTCCTCTTGGTGCAGTATGTGAAACAGGCGAGAGAGGACGACAAAAGCTTGCAAAAAAATGCCCGGGATATTGTACGGAATATGCACTTTTGTATCCGGAACATTTGCATATGATAGGGCGGTATAATTCGTTGTTTGGGATTGATATGAGGATATTGAAAGAGGAAGAAATACTGAAGAATTATATCCAAAACGGTGTGGACCGGGTTGTAATAAGAGCATGGTAATGCCGCCGGCAGGTGACATACCCGTGTTGAGGCAGAAGCGATATTTTATTCAGGATGAAGTACATGGCTGCTCAAGGCTGGAATTTATGGAGATAAGTGATGAAAATAGTAGCAGGATTAGGCTCGATAGATGAATATATAAAGTTCGCGGAGGCTGGTGCAGATGAATTTTTCTGTGGTTATGTTCCTTATTCCTGGTCCCAAAAATACGGAACGGTACTGCCCTTAAACCGCAGGGAAGTACTTTGTTATAACGTACAGCTTGGCGCATTCAGTGAGCTGGAAATCCTGTCTGGGATGATGAAAAAGTACGAAAAACCAGTCCATCTTACCTTCAATTCCCTGTATTATATCCCGGAACAATATCCAGAAATTGCCGGGATTATAAGCCAGTGTATGAAAATCGGTTTTCACAGTTATATTATTGCAGACCCGGCGTTGATGGTATATTTACGTGAAAATGGTATAAACTGCGAAATCCATCTCAGTGGAGAATGTGGAGAAATTAACAGCCAGATGGTGGCTTCATTGGCAAAAATGAGATTGAAACGTGTGATTTTTCACAGGAAAAATACATTCGAAGATATGAAAGCGGTTGTTGATAAATGTGGAAAAAAGGATGGGACAGAAGGAATTCCGGAATTTGAGGCCTTTGTATTGAATGAAATGTGCCAGTTTACAGGTGCATTTTGTAATTCTTTGCATTGCGATGAGATGGGGTATCTTTGTAAAGTGCCCTATCAGATCGGAACCTTAAAAACAGGGAATGCCGGTTCTGAAATCTTCAATCAGGAAATAAACGGAGGGCATTTGCTGCCAGACGGCTTTGTTCCTGATGATTTTCACAGTTTACATGATTTTTCCTATGATTCTGCAGGTTATCTTTGCGGTGAAACTGGCTGTGGTCTATGTGCACTTTATCAGTTAAAGCAAGCCGGAATTACGCACTTGAAGCTGGTTGGCCGTGGAAATTATACGGATTACATGGAAAAAGATATTCGAAATCTTCGAATGGCGTTGAATATATTGAGAGAATCCGCTGACGAAATGGAATTCCGGCGAAAATTGAAATTGCAGATTTTTCCCAGAGGGTGCAGCAGGAATTGCTATTACCGGTAATCAGGCAGCGCAGGCTCCGGAGTGTGTCTGAAAAATCATGCCCACAAATTGTGGTGCACATCTTGCAGAAAGCCTTTTTCAGACACGCTCTGGATTCTGTGCTGCCTTGAAAAATTTATCTGGTTGTTTTTTTATCCGATGGGCTCGAAATCTGCAGCTCCATGTTTGCACAGCGGGCAGATGAAGTCATCCGGGAGCTCGTCACCTTCGTAGATGTAGCCGCATACTTTGCAGACGAAGCCTTTTTTGCCATCGGTTTCTGGCTTCGGTTTTACATTTTTCTGATAGTAGGTGTAAGTCATGGTGTCAAGATCGTTCATGACGCGGGCTTCGGTGACGCTGCAGATGAACATTCCATGGGTACCAAGGTCTACATATTGTTCAACCTTCAGAGACATAAATGCATTAATATATTTGTCCAGGAATACCAGTCCATTATCGGAACGGTAGACCTTCTGACCTGCAAATTTATCTACGCTGCGTCCGGTCTGGAAACCAAACTGCTGGAATACAGAGAACGGTGCATCTACAGACAGGCAGTTTACGTTGAGAACTCCAGTCTGTTTGATCACATGGTGGGAGTAATTTGCCTTATTGATATTTACCGCAATACGGTTTGGAGTATCAGTGAGCTGGGTCACAGTGTTGACGATCAGTCCGTTGTCTTTTTTGCCGTCATTGGAGGTAACTACATAAAGACCGTATCCGATTCTGAAAAGGGCTGTCATGTCATTTTTGTTTGCCAGCTCATCATTCTGGGCAATGTATTCTTTGCAAAGTTCGCTTGCCATAGCTTCCAGCTGATCCTTGTTTTCCTGGTTTACTGCGGAAAGCACTTTTACAGTAGTGTCCAGCCAGTTGATCTTCTTGCAGCCAGAAAGCATTTCTTTCATAATTTTTGCTGCCAGAGGTGCCCAGGAACCATTTTCGATGATGCCCACGGTGCGGTTCTGGAAGTTGTGCTCGGTCAGACGGGTGATATAGTCGTGCATGAACGGATAAATGCTTGCATTATAGGTTGTGGTAGCAAGAACCAGCTTACTGTAGCGGAATGCGTCGGACAGAGCCTGTGACATGTCATCTCTTGCAAGATCATATACAACAACTTTGGGACATCCCTTGCTGCGAAGTTTGTCAGCCAGCAGCTCTACAGCCGCTTTTGTATGACCGTATACAGATGTGTAGGCGATGACAATTCCTTCTGTCTCTGGTGTGTAAGAGGACCATGTATCGTAAAGACCAATGTAATGTCCAAGGTTTTCTGTAAGAACAGGTCCGTGAAGAGGGCAAATGATCTGGATATCCAGGCCTGCGGCAACTTTCAGTAATTTCTGAACCTGTGGTCCGTATTTTCCAACGATGCCAATAAAGTATCTGCGAGCTTCATCGTCCCAATCTTCTTCTACATCCAGTGCGCCGAATTTTCCGAAGCCATCTGCGGAGAAAAGTACTTTATCGGTGCTGTCATAGGTTACCATAACTTCTGGCCAGTGCACCATGGGAGCGAAAACAAAGGTCAGGTTGTGGTTTCCAAGGTTGAGGGTGCCGCCATTTGTAACCTCCAGCTTCTGTCCTTCCAGGTCGAGACCGAAGAAGTTCTGGATCATAGTGAAGGTTTTTGCGTTGGCTACGATGGTGGTTTCCGGATAAACTTTCAGGAAGTTTGCCACATTTGCTGCGTGGTCCGGCTCCATATGCTGTACAATCAGGTAGTCTGGCTTGCGGCCTTCCAGGATGCGGTCCAGATTATCCAGCCATTCGTGAGTGAAATTTGCATCTACAGTATCCATGACTGCGATTTTTTCATCCAGGATCACATAGGAATTATACGTCATACCGTTCGGTACTTTGTACTGACCTTCGAAAAGATCAATCTGATGGTCGTTTACGCCTGCGTAGCGGATGGTGTCTGTAATTTTCATAGGGGTTCGTCTCCTTTTTATGAGATATTGTTATTGGTGTAATTGTTTGTGATTTCTGCGGGAACTATGTATTTTTTACTGCTTTGTTATTTCTTTAACATGGTCTTAGTATAACCAAATTTTGAAATAAAATCTGTTGCAAATACAACAAAATGGTGTAAGATATAAGAAATTATTTTTTGAACATGTTCTGGATAAATTTATAGAAAGGGATTGTAGAAATGACACCAGTGACACTTTTTTCATACATAACTCCTGAAGAACAGGAACGTATGCGCATCTGTTTCGATATGCATGAAGCAGTCTATCGGAATAATGAGACTGTGATGGAATATGCCAGTTCCATGAAAAAAATAGGTCTGATCCTGGAAGGTCAGGCAGTCCTTTATTGCATTGATGAAGATGGAAATCAATATATGATAGATAACCTGAAAAAGGATAGTGTTTTCGGCGAACCATTCCTTTTACCTGAAGAATCCCAGCACTATTATGTCTGTGCAAAATCCGAAACAAGAGTGCTGTTTATCGCCTATGAGCATGTGATTAAACGCTGCGAAAATGCCTGTAAATTCCATAGCCAGCTGGTAAGCAACCTGCTTCAGATGATTGCCCTGCGTGCCAGCCAGCAGGCCAACCGGATTTATGTGCTGTCAAGAAACAGCATCCGAAAGAAGATCATGACCTATTTAAATTCCATTGCCGCAGAAAAACAGACGAAAACTGTTATTTTGCCCATGTCCTACACCACTTTTGCCGAATACCTTAGTGTAGACCGCAGTGCCATGATGCGGGAGCTGAAGAACTTGGCAGACGAGGGGATTATAGAACGGGATGGGAAGAAATTGCGGATTTTGGATTGAAAATAGAGTGGATATATATTTTTTTATCAGTAAACGGTAACATTCTGATGGAAAATATAGTTGACGAGAAGAAACTTGTACAACATAATAATAGAAGTATAGATGCTGTCATCTGAAAAGGTTTGTGGGTGGCGGCATGAGGGAGAACAAACAAATTGGAGGTTTTTACATGAAAGTACTAAATTACGGTTCATTAAACGTAGACTACGTGTATTCCGTAGATCACATCATTGTAGGCGGTGAAACCCAGCATTCTTCCAAGCTGGAAGTTTTCAGCGGGGGAAAAGGCTTGAACCAGTCTATTGCACTGGCGAAGGCTGGGGTGCCGGTTTATCATGCGGGAATCGTGGGAACAGATGGAGATATTCTGTTGGATGCTTGTAAGGAAGCTGGTGTAAACACCAAATATATCCGCAGACTTCCGGTAAAGGGTGGTCATACCATGATCCAGGTGGACAAAAATGCCCAGAACTGCATCATTTTATACGGTGGAACCAACCAGATGCAGACAAAGGAATTTGTAGATGAGGTTCTTGCTGATTTTGGAGAGGGAGACTATCTGATCCTGCAGAATGAGATTAATATGCTGGACTACATTATTGACCAGGCTTATGAGAAAAAGATGAAGATTGTTATGAATCCGTCACCTTTTGATGACAAGCTGAGCACCTGTGATCTCAGTAAGGTTTATCTGTTTCTCGTAAACGAAATTGAAGGTGAACAGATCACTGGCTGCAAGGATAAAGATCAGATCCTGGATGCCATGGCTGCGAAATTTCCTAATGCACGTTTCGTGCTTACACTTGGAAGTGACGGCGCTGTTTATTACGATGGAAAAGAAAAAGTTTTCCAGGATATTTTCAAGGTAAAAGCTGTGGATACCACAGCAGCTGGTGATACATTTACAGGATATTTCATTGCAGCAGTCATCGAGGGCAGATCCATCCAGGAGGCGCTGAGAATGGCTGCAAAGGCCTCCTCCATTGCTGTTTCAAGACCAGGCGCTACACCGTCCATTCCGAGAGCGGATGAAGTGAAGAAAGATCTGGGAATGTTGTAGATTTCAAATTACATAAGCGTGTATCTGTGTGTGGCAGTCACCAAAGTCCATGTTTGCATGAGACCTTGGTGACTGCCTTATTTTTGCAGAGAACAGGTCTTATTCACCAGAGCTGTTGCCTGGCTCTGGATAGTCTTGGCAACCGTCTCCATAACGCGCAAAATTTATATTATGTTTTACATACTGCTTATAAATGTTTATATAAACGTTTACATAAATACACTAATGGATGGTTGGGAATACATAGATTTTATAGTAAAAACTTACTAAAATCACAACAAAAACCTTGTGCATTCATACAAAATAACACATAAAACTAAAAAGATTATTGAAATATTTATGCAAACGTTTATAATCAAATTATCAACAGTTCGGAGAGAAAACCGAACAAAAACAGATCTTAATTATATTTCAAGGAGGACGTATTTATGAAAGCAAGAAAAGCAATGGCATTGGCTATGACAGCAGCGATGGTTGGAGGTTTAATGACAGTTCCGGTAATGGCTGAAGAGAATGCAGAATTACTTCCAGGCGGCGGAAGCAAGATCATTTACTGTATCACACCTTCCACATCTAACCCATTCTTCAACACAGAGCAGGTAATTGCGAAAGAGAAAGCTGAAGAACTTGGATACGAAGTAAAATGTGCTTCCCACGATGACGACGCTGCTACACAGCTTGAGCTTTTCGAAGCAGCTATCAACGATGGCGCAGCAGCAATCATTTGCGATAACGCTGGTGCAGATGCTTCCATCGAAGCAGTTCAGAAAGCATATGACGCTGGAATCCCGACTTTCCTTATCGACCGTGAAATCAACCAGTCCGGACTTGCAGTAGCACAGATCGTTGCAGATAACGCACAGGGTGCAGCAGCAATCGCAGAAGTATGGGTTGAGGCTATGAACTACGAAGGCAAATACGCAGAGCTCCTTGGACTTGAATCCGATACAAACTGCCAGGTTCGTTCTGATAACTACCATTCTGTAATTGATGAGTATGAGGATCTTGAGATGGTAGCTCAGCAGTCCGCTAACTGGGATCAGACAGAAGCTTATGAGAAGACAGAAGCAATCCTTCAGTCCAATCCAGAGATCACCGGTATTATCTGCGGTAATGACACAATGGCATGTGGTGCTGTTCAGGCTTGCCTGGATGCAGGACGTAACGACATTAAGATCATCGGTCTTGACGGATCTGACGAAGCAAACGCTTACATCAAATCTGGTGACATGGTTGGTACCGCTCTTCAGCAGATCGCTCTGATCACTGAGATGGCAGTTGAGCAGGCAGACGCTTACCTTAACGGTACAGCTCCGGAAGAAGAGAAACAGCTTGTTCCTTGTGTAGCAATCACAGCTGACAACACAGATTGCCTGAACGCATTTGTTTACACAGAACCAGAAGCTAAATAATCTGGCTGCCAGGAAACAGATTTTTATAAAAAATGAACGAGTGTTTGAAAAATTATTCGCACAATCTGCATGCCCCGCTTTGTGGTATATTTTGCAGAAAGTCTTTTTAAACACGCTTTGGAAGGCGGTGCGCCAGCGCCGCCTTTTATAATAGAAAGCAGGGAGAGATGATTATGAAAAGCAGAAGAATTTTGGCAGTTCTGGCCGCATGTACAGCAGTAACCTTTACCGGCTGTGGTGTTGTAACTGTAGTACCCATTGGCGAAGAAGCTTCTTATACAGGAAAACAGGAATTTGATTCCGCAGCAGAGTCCCAGGGTGACTGGGGAGCCGTTGTAGCGGACATTTCCGACAAGGCACAGGATCTTTCTGAATTATTAAATGGTGATGGCATTACAGAAACAATTGCAGTAAAAGGCACAGGAAAAATCAAAGAATACAATACAGACACCCCGAAACATTATCTGATAGTAGAACTGGATGGATATACCGGAACTACAGAGGTTCAGGTCCGGACAGATGGACCGAACTCCAGTACCGCCATCCGTGACCTTCAGTCTCTGAAGAATTTTGAAAGCTTTACCAACCAGACGGAATGGTCAAGCTATGGAAAAGAACTGAACAAGCAGGCGCTTGCACAGGTAATTGACCCACTTGGAATCGACGAAAATGTAGTTGGCAAGACTGTTACATTTACAGGCGGCGCAGAAGCCGGTACAGATGCAGTATCTGTTACAGCAGTTGAGCTGACGATTGAATAAAAGGAGGAAGCATTATGTTTGATGATCCGAATGTTGTTCTCCATTGTGAAAAAATTGATAAAATTTATCCCGGAACCAAAGCTCTGGATCAGGTTTCCTTCGATCTTCTGAAAGGAAAGGTAAACGTTCTGATCGGTGAGAACGGTGCCGGAAAATCCACCCTGATGAAGATGATTGCCGGAATCGAGCAGCCTTCAGCAGGTAAGATGTACATGGACGGCCAGGAGGTTTACTTCAAGGATACCAATGCAGCCCGTGCAAAAGGTATCGGAATCATCCACCAGGAACTTTCTCTTTTCCCGAATATGACAGTTTACCAGAATATTTTTATGGGACATGAGAAAAAGAAAGGCTTTTTCCTGGATGACAAGGCCCATTCAGAGGGTGCGAAAAAAATCCTGCAGCGTCTGGAACATGAAATTCCACCGGAAACCATGGTCGGAGATCTTCGTGTAGGACAGCAGCAGATGGTGGAAATTGCACGAAACCTGAACCAGGATGACTTACGTGTCCTGATCATGGATGAGCCTACGTCTTCTCTTTCTGCCGCAGAGGTTAAGGTACTTTTCAAGATTATGAGAGAGCTTCTGGAAGCCGGAATTTCCATTGTATATATTTCCCATCGTCTGGAAGAAATCATGGAGATTGGCGATCACGTTACCATTCTTCGTGATGGAAAATACGTTGCAGATGCTGATGTAAAGGACATTGAGCTCAGCTGGATCGTAGAGAATATGGTTGGAAAGAACACCCAGTATCACCGGTTTGAGAGAAGCATTGACCTTTCCAAACAGCCGAAGGTGCTGGAAATTAAGGATATGTGCCTTCCGAAAAAAGGCGGCGGCTGGACTCTTGACCATGTAAGCCTGGATCTGAAAAAGGGCGAGGTCCTTGGTGTTTACGGACTTCTGGGAGCTGGACGAAGCGAGCTGTTTGAGTGTCTGATGGGACTTCATCCGGAGCACACCGGTGATGTACTCTATGAGGGCAAAAAGCTAAATATCAAAGATGTTGCCGCCCAGATCAAAAACGGTTTTGCTCTTGTACCTGAGGATCGTCAGAGCCAGGGTCTGATCCAGACTCTTGACATCGGCAAGAATACCGCTATTTCTTCTATGAAAGATTATGTAAAAGGTCTGTTCCTTGACGAGAAAGCAGAGAATGCGGCAGTTGACGAGCAGATCAAGGATATCCATATTAAAGTGGCGGACAAGAGACTTCCAATCCTGTCACTGTCCGGTGGAAACCAGCAGAAGGTTGTAATCGGCAAAGGACTTTTGACCAAGCCGAAGATCTTACTTCTGGATGAGCCTTCCCGTGGTATTGATATCGGTGCGAAGACTGAGGTCTTTGAGATCATTCACGACCTTGCGGAAAAAGGACTTTCCATTATCGTTATCTCATCTGAGCTGAAAGAGATCATGGCAATCGCAGACAGGATCGTTGTATTGTCAAATGGCAAAAAGACCGGCGAGTTGACCGGAGATGAGATCACAGAAGACACACTTGTACGTACATCTTATGCCGGACTTGGAACCGGAAGAAATGCGTAAGCCGGGGAGGAGCAGAACAATGAATAACAAAAAATCAAATAATAATCAGTTGTTAATGACACTGTTAAAAGGACGTACCTTTATTGTACTGGTACTCCTGGTCATCTTTTTTACCATTGTAAAAGGAACCACATTCCTGTCAGCATCTACACTGACCATGGTTGCCAAGCACGTAGCCCTGTATGGAATCCTTGCACTTGGTATGACCTTCGTAATCATTACCGGCGGTATTGACCTTTCCGTTGGTTCTGTAGTCGGACTTGTTGGTATGCTTGCCGGTGGTATGATCCAGGAAGGTATTACACTGAAATTTGCAGGTGTAACCCTTTACTTCAGCGTTCCGGTAATCATTATTACCATGCTGGTTGTTGGATGCATCATCGGTGCAGTCAACGGCCTTATTGTAACAAAATTAGGTGTAGCACCATTTATCGCTACCCTTGGTACCATGTATATCTGCCGTGGTTTTGCAAACCTTCGTTCCAACGGTGCAACATTCTCTGATATCAAGGGCTATGACGGACTTGGCAACACAGGCTTCAAGATCCTTGGAAGCAATATTGCCGGCATTCCTACCGGTGTTTACATTTTCGCAGTGCTTGCAATTATTTCCGTTATCATCCTGAAGAAGCTTCCATTTGGATGGTATGTACTTGCAGTCGGCGGTAACGAGAAATCTGCCCGTCTTTCCGGTATCAAAGCAGACAAGATCAAAATTATCGTTTACATGATCTCCGGCTTCTGTGCAGCATGGGTTGGTATGATCAACACCGCACAGCTTTCCGCAGCACATCCTGCATCTGGTGATGGCTGGGAAATGAACGCCATCGCAGCTACCGTACTTGGTGGTACTTCCATGAGCGGTGGTTCCGGAACCATTATCGGAACTGTAGTCGGTGCATTTGTTATCGGTGTTATCAATGATGGTATGACAATGTGTGGTGTATCCGAGTTCTGGCAGAAGGTTATCCGTGGTCTGGTTATCATCCTTGCAGTCGTAATTGACCAGACACAGAGAAATCTTCAGGCGAAGATGGCACTTCAGGCAAGAAACGAGAACAAATAATTAGGTAACCAACAAAATATTTCTTAATGTTAAAATAATTTGAAAAGTTGAAAAAAATCCGAAAAAGATTTATAGTAATAATCAGAGATGCAGGAGGAATAGCATGAAAAAATCAGGGATTTTAAATGCCCAGCTGATCCGTTGTATCGCAGAGCTGGGACATAAAGATCTGTTTATGATCGGTGATGCAGGAATGCCCATTCCAAAGGGCGTGGAGATTGTAGACCTGGTTGTATGCGGAGGGGTTCCCACCTTTAAACAGGTGATGGATGCAGTGCTAGCGGAGACAGAAGTGGAAGCCTACACCATTGCAAATGAGATTGAGGAAAAAAATCCGGAGCTTCTTGCATATATTCAGCAGAGCCTTCCTGAGGCAGAGGAGAGCAGAATTGACCACGTAGATCTGAAAAAGATGTCTGCACAGTGCAAATTTGCAATCCGTACAGGTGAGTTTACACCTTATCCGAACATAATTTTAAGAGCGGGAGTTGCGTTCCCGGCATAAAATGATCAGAGAAGACGCTGCGAATAACAGGTGATAGCTTGTTTTTGCAGCGTCTTTTTTTCGCAGATGTATGGCATTATTTTACCGACAGAGGAGGAACTAAAATGAAAGTGAGTGTGAGAAAAATCAGTGAGATCACAGGATTTTCTCCGGCAACTGTTTCAAATGCACTAAACTACAAAAAAGGCGTGAATGCTGAGACATCTGCGAAGATTTTTAAAGTGGCGCAGGATCTTGGGTATTTTGAGGAAAATCATATCCGTAAAATAAAATTTGTCATGTTTAAGCGGGATGGTGCTGTGGTTGAGGATTCTCCCTTTTTTATCCAGCTGATTTCCGGGGTGGAACAGGAATGCCGCGCCTGTGGAATGGAAATGCAGATGTGTAATCTGGACAAAAGAGATCCTGGATATCAGGAACAGGCGAAGTGGATCATGAATGACAAGGCGTCGGCCGTGATCCTTCTGGGAACAGAGATGGTGGATGCGGACATTGACCTGATCCGCGGAATGACCTGTCCGTTTATTGTGATTGATTACTGGAAAGAGGATATGAGCTTTGATGCCATGCTGATCAATAATGCAGATTCTGCACGTATGGCTACAGAGTATCTCATTGCCAATGGACATAAAGAGATTGGTTATCTGCGGGGAGATTTTAGGATCAAACCTTTCCGGTCTCGTTTTGCAGGGTATCAGACAGCACTGCAAAAGGCGGGACTTCCCCTGAATAAGGACTATATTTTTACAATGGCAACTACCATCGACGGTGCTTACGAGAATATGAAACGGTTTTTGTCTGAGAAGGTGAAGCTGCCTACAGCTTTCTTCGCAGACAACGATATGATCGCGCTGGGGGCTATGAAGGCTATGGCAGAGTTTGGAATCCGGATTCCGGAGGACATATCCATTGTGGGATTTGACGACCTTACTTTTTCCTCAATTTCTTATCCGCCTCTGACCACACTCCGGGTGCCGAAGCAGGAGATGGGAAGAGCTGTTGTAAGGCGGTTGCGGGATATTCTGAAAGATAATGACGGGATTAAGATCAAGATGCAGATGTGTACGCAGTTTATTGAGCGTGAGAGTGTGAAAAAAATATAAATAAAGTCCTGTTTTCCAGTGGATTTTGGAAAACAGGACTTTGTTTTTGGAAAATTTATGTTTGCGAGACTGAGCTATATGGAATCACGGGCTACCAGTATTACATCCAGAAGAGCTTCTTTTCCGATATAGGTAACAGGATCCTGTACTGCTTTCAAAAGCTCTGATACAGCCAGCTCTGCCTTTTTTTCCATATTCTGGTGAATAGTAGTGAGTTTGGGAACTGTAAGGTGAGCATATGTAATATCGTCAAAACCTGCGATTCCCATATCGGCAGGGACACGGATACCCTTGGATGCCAGGTAACTAATTGCCTCCATCGCAAAATAGTCAGACAGAAAAAAGGCAGCGGTTTTTTGGGGGAAAGGAATCCGGCGAATCAATTGCTGATAGAAGCTTTCTCTGGTCAATGAGGTTTCACCAATGTTTACAAGACGGATTTTCTTGTTACTGTCTTTTCCAGCAAGCTTGTCGAAGGCTTCCTTTGCACCTTTCCATCGGGTCTGATCTACTCCATAATCACTGGTGGCGCAGACCAAGATATTCTGATAGCCACATTCCAGAATGTATTCAGTCATAAGAGAACCGCCGGTATAGTCGTCCAGGCCTATATTGGTTACAGGAGTATCGTCGTGGGAGATTCCATAAGCATCAATGGAAATGACTGGTTTATGAATCAGAGACCACATTTTATTACAGTCATTCCGGGAGAAGGACAGGGCAATTACACCGTCAATATTCCATGCCATAACGGTGCGAAACACTTCGTTTACATCATCTGTAGAATAGAGCATGATATAATAGCCGTTTATTCTCAGCTTTTCTTCAATAAATCCGATAATCTTGCCATAAAATGGGTCAGAGATTACGGCATCTTCATATTTCTTATGTGAGTGTATGACTAGCGCAATCATTTTGGAATTGCTATTGCTTAAAACACTCAGTCCCATCTTCTGAACATACCCCATCTCATGAATCAGATTTTCGATTAATTCAATTGTAGCAGGAGAAACCTTGCTGGTCTTTCCATGAATTACGTTGGATACGGTGGTGGTGCTTACCCCGGCACGCTTTGCAATGTCTTTGATCGTAGTCATATGGAAGCTCCCTGTAATTATTTGCGAAACGTTGTATTAAATTGATATTGGGGGTTAAAAGTCCCCTACTATGATGCCTGCGGATTGTTCCGTGCATTGCACTCCCAGAATTCCTGGTATCGTTAAATTATAACAAAGTTCCACCTGATTGTCAAAATTGTACAAAAACCGAAAATGTATATTGGGTATTAAACTGGTTATCAACATAACCTATTGACGAATATATTAAACAGTGCTATTTTAAACACATAGAGGTTACGTAAATAACCCAAAGAGAAAACGGAAAAGTTGAAAGCATGGAGGAGAAGAAAATGAAAAAAGCGATTAGTACCATACTTACAGCAGTAATGGTTGCAGGAATGATGACAGGTTGTGGAAGTGCAGGCAACGGCACAGATACTCAGGAGTCAGTAAGTAATAGTTCAGGTGATGATCAGGTTGTAATTGATGTTTTTCAGAATAAAAATGAGATCAGTGATGCATTACAGGCGGCAATTGACACTTATGAGGAAGAAAATCCAAATGTAAAGATTAATCTGGAAACAGTAGGTGGTTCTGATTATGCCTCTTCCTTAAAAGCAAAGATGCTGGGAAATGATCCTGTTGAAATCTTTACCTTAGGCGGACCTGATGATATTGCAAGCTATCAGGAATATCTGGAACCTCTGACAGATCAGGACTGGGTATCTCATGTAACGGCTGGCGGTGTGGATAATGTAACAGTTGACGGAGAAGTTTACGGACTTCCGCTGGCAATTGAAGGATATGGTTTGATTTATAACAAAAAAATATTTGAGGCTGCCGGAATTGATGCTTCCACATTAACAACGTACGATGCAATTGATAAAGCCTTTGCAGATTTACAAAAACAGATTGATGAGGGCAAGCTGGCTGAAGAATTTCCAGTTCTGGAAGCTGTAGAGGAATATGCAGCAAAGGAATCCTGGATTGTAGGCCTTCATACAAACAATGTTGCGCTGAGCCAGGAATTTAAGAGCGCAGCGAATGCGTTTAACAGTAAGACAGTAGAGTACACATACAGCGATCAGTTAAAAGATCTGATTGATCTGGAAACAAAATACACCAGCAGCAAAGATAATCTGTCTTTACTGAATTCTGTTGATTATTCCACACAAGTAGGCGGTGGACTTGCTATTGAGCGTGTTGCAGTTGTTCAGCAGGGTAACTGGATTTCTTCAGAGGTTTCCAATGTATCTGAAGACGTTCTTGATAATCTGGGGATTCTTCCGGTTCCGCTGAAAGGTGTAGTGGAAGACTGTATTGCAGTAGGAGTATCCAATTACTGGTGTGTTAATTCAAAATCCTCTGACGCAGAGAAAAAGGCAGCAAAGGATTTTTTGAACTGGTTATACCAGTCTGATGAAGGTAAAGAAATCGTAGTAAATGACCTTGGCTTCATTCCTGCATTTGATAATTATGATAATGTTTCCATCAGCGATCCGCTTTCTGCTGAAGTAAAGAGATATGTAGATGCAGGAAAAACAATTCCGTGGGTATTTTCAGGACAGCCATCTGGATGGGACAGCAAAGTTGCCGCAAATATCCAGAATTATCTTGCAGGAAGTATGACTTGGGATGAAGTGATTGCACAGAATATCAGTGATTGGGAGTCAATGAGAGAACAGTAAAAAGGGGAGAATGATTATGAAAAGAAAACAGACCGGCTTCTGGTTGTTTATCTTTCCGGCATTGTTTGCATTTGTCCTTGTAGTTCTGGTTCCGGCTGTAAAGGGGTTCTATTATTCCTTTACAAACTGGAACGGAATTGGAAAGAATGCTGCATTTGTAGGAGTTTCAAATTATATTGGATTACTGAAAGATACAGGCTTCTGGAATTCATTTTTATTTACATTTGTATTTGCCATCTGTGCAGTAATCAGTATTAACGTAGTTGGCTTTGGCCTGGCGGTACTTGTTACAAACAAAATCAAAGGTTCTAATATTGCCAGAACAGTGTTTTTTATGCCAAACCTGATCGGAGGTATTCTTCTTGGATTCACCTGGCAGTTCATTTTTGTATCTATATTTGAAGCACTGGGAAAAGTTACTGGATTTACCTGGCTTCAGGGATGGCTGTCAGATCAGAAAACAGGATTTATCGGTATGCTGATCGTACTTACCTGGCAGCTTGCCGGATATATGATGATTATTTATATCGCGCAGCTGGAGAGTATTCCGGATTCTTATATAGAAGCTGCCAAAATTGATGGGGCAACTTCCTTCCAGACATTTATAAAGATTAAGCTGCCGCTGGTAGCTCCGGCCTTTACCATTGGTCTGTTTCTTTCTATTTCGGATTCATTCAAAATGTTTGATCAGAACCTGGCATTGACAGCCGGTGGACCAGGAAGTAGTACAGAAATGATTGCCCTTAACATATATAATACCGCTTTTAAAGAGTCAAAGCTGGGAGTTGCGCAGTCAAAAGCAGTTGTATTTTTAATTGTAGTTGTTGTGATTTCTCTGACACAGCTGTATCTGAGCAAACGCAAGGAGGTAGAGATGTAATGAAGATGAAAGTGTGGAAAAAAACAATCCTCATCCTTTTACTGATCATATTGTCTTTGTTGTTTTTATCTCCCGTTTTGCTTCTGATTAACAGTTCCTTTAAAGATCTTAAAGAAATTTATTTGAATGTACTGGCACTGCCCAGTCATTTCGGATGGGACAATTATAAAGAAGCATTTGAAAAACTGGATTTTGTACGATCTTTTATGAATTCACTGGTGATTACAATTGTATCTACCATTTTGATCGTCCTGGTATCATCCATGGCAGCATGGGTTTTGGTACGATATAACACACGGACAAGCAAGATTCTTTTTATGTTATTTGCAGCATCCATGCTGATCCCATTTCAATGTGTAATGCTTCCACTGGTTGACTTCATGAGTGATCTGAATCTGATGAATCGTCCTGGCATTGTATTTATGTATGTTGGATTTGGCTGCAGTATGTCAATCGTGTTATATCATGGGTTTATTAAAAATATACCGCTGGAACTGGAAGAGGCTGCTACACTGGATGGATGCAGTATGCTGCGTATGTTCTTTTCAATTGTGTTTCCACTGTTAAAAACAATTACGGTGACAGTAGCTATTTTGAATGTAATGTGGATCTGGAATGACTTCCTTTTGCCGAACCTTATCATTAACAGAGCTGGTTGGCAGACATTACCGCTTAAGACCTATCTGTTCTTCGGTCAGTTTACGAAGAACTGGGATCTTGCGACAGCAGGCCTGATTTTGTGTATGGTGCCGATTATTATATTCTATGTTGTTTGCCAGCGTTATATTGTGAAGGGCGTAACAGACGGAGCAGTAAAAGGGTGATAAACTTTTGCTTTCAGAAAAAATAAAAAGGAATGGTAAGGATTATGGATAAAAAATGGTGGAAAGAAAGTGTTGTATACCAAATCTATCCTCGCAGTTTCTGCGATAGCAATGGAGATGGAATTGGGGATCTGGGTGGAATTATTTCAAAACTAGATTATCTGGAAGAACTGGGAGTGGATGTGCTTTGGCTGTGCCCAATCTATAAATCACCAAATGATGACAATGGTTATGATATCAGCGATTATCGTGATATTATGGATGAATTTGGAACCTTGGATGATTTTGATGAACTTCTGGCCAAAGCTCATGAACATCATCTGAAAATCATGCTGGATCTGGTAGTAAATCATACTTCTGATGAACATAAGTGGTTTATGGAGAGCAGAAGCTCTGAGGACAATTCCTATCGTAACTATTATATTTGGGAAAAAGGAAAAGATGGAAACCCTCCAAATAACTGGGACTCCAATTTCAGTGGATCTGCCTGGGAATATGATGAAAATACGGATATGTATTATCTTCATCTATTCTCAAAAAAGCAGCCTGATTTGAACTGGCGCAATGAAAAGGTGCGCGAAGAAGTTTATGATCTGATGAAATGGTGGCTGGATAAGGGCATTGATGGTTTTCGAATGGATGTTATTAACATGATTTCCAAGGTAAAAGGATATCCGGACGGCAAGCCTATTCCTGGTTCAAAATATGGTGACAGACTTCCGTTTGTAATGAATGGCCCTCATGTACACGAATATTTACAGGAAATGAATCATAGAGTACTGTCGAAATATGATGTAATGACAGTTGGTGAAGCACCCTGTACTTCTGTGGAAGATGCGAAAAAATATACAGGCTTTGAGCGTGATGAGCTTAATATGGTCTTTACCTTTGAACATATGGATGTGGACAGTGATAATGGATTCAAATGGACAGACAAGAAGCCAGATCTGCCAGAACTGAAAAAAGTGCTTAGCAAATGGCAGATCGGTCTGGATGGCGTAGGCTGGAACAGTCTGTATATGAATAACCACGATCAGCCACGAATGGTTTCCAGATTTGGCAATGATGGAAAATACTGGAAGGAATCCGCTAAAATGTTGGCAGTCTGCCTTCATATGTTGCAGGGAACCCCATATATCTATCAGGGTGAAGAAATTGGAATGAAGAACATTACATTACACAGTATTGAAGAGTGTAATGATATTGAAGAAATAAATGCTTATAAGGAGTATACCTCTGATGGAAGAATTTCTCAGGAAGATATGATGCGTTACATCAATCGCAAGGGAAGAGATAATGCCAGAACACCTATGCAGTGGGATGATACAGTGAATGCCGGTTTTACTTCAGGTACTCCCTGGTTTATCGTAAATCCAAATTATAAAGAGATTAATGTTGCAAAGCAGGAGAAAGATCCGGATTCGATTCTGAATTTTTATAAACAGCTAATCCGTCTGCGGAAAGAGTACCCAATCATTGTATATGGCTCTTATAAGCTGCTTTATCCGGAACACAAAACAGCATTTGTTTATGAAAGAGTACTGGAAAATGAGAAGCTTCTGGTAGCCTGCAATTTCAGTGAAGAAGAACTGGAATTGGAAGTACCGGCTGAATTTGTACAAAATAGTGCAAAACTTCTGATTTCAAACTATCCTGAAGCAGGTATATCTGAAAAAATGTCGCTGCGACCTTATGAAGCACGGGTTTATCGAATGGCAAAATAAGTAGTGAGAATGAAGCGCATCAGGAGATGGCATATGGAACAGTATTTATATAAAAGGCATATAAAAGGAATCCAGCATATTGGAATTCCAACAGACAAATATTCAGAAACATTAGATTTCTACAAATCTCTGGGGTTTGAGGATATAAACCAGGAAGAAATAAAAGGGAAAAAAACAGCTTTCCTTCGGATACACAATGTTATGCTTGAAGTTTACGAATGTGAAGAGCCTGCAAAGCGGACAGGGAGCATTGAGCATCTGGCACTTTCAGTAGAAGAAGTGGACAAGTTATACCAGGAGATGCTGTCAGAATATAAAGTGCTTAGTCCTGAAGTGGAATCACTGCCTTATTGGAAGAACGGAATTCGCTTTTTTAAGGTGGAAGGCCCAAATAGAGAAGTGATAGAATTTTGCGAAATACTTTGAGATGATGTAAGAATATAGGAATGCTTGTTTCTGGAAAAGGGCAGATGTTAAGAAAGTTTTCTTGATTTCTGCCCTTTTCTTTATATAATGATTTTGAAAAAAGCCCTTTTTAAACACGCTCTAAGCTGTAATTGCCTTCATAATTGCATCATACAGCTCGTCATAAGTTTCATAAGCCGGAATCTCCGGATATTCAGCCTTGATAGCATCCGTGCTCTTGAACAGGAATCCTGCTTTACTTGCCTGGATCATGCCAAGGTCGTTGTGGCTGTCACCGCTGGCAATGGTGTCGTAGCCGATGGACTGCAGGGCTTTCACAGTGGTGTATTTGGATTTTTCGCAGCGCATTTTAAAATCAGTAATTTCGCCATTTTCGCCAACTACCAGTGTATTGCAGAAGATAGTCGGGTAGCCCAGTTTTTTCATAAGAGGACCTGCAAACTGGGAAAAAGTGTCACTGAGGATGATAACCTGGGTCTGTGCTCTTAATTTGTCCAGAAATTCCCTGGCGCCTGGAAGCGGGGCGATCTTGGCGATGGTCTCCTGGATTTCTTTCAGACCAAGACCATGCTCTTTCAGAATGTTCAGGCGGTATTTCATTAATTTATCGTAATCAGGCTCGTCTCTTGTGGTTCGTTTCAGCTCCGGAATGCCGGTTTCTTCGGCAAATGCGATCCAGATCTCCGGGACAAGCACACCTTCTAAGTCTAGGCAGACAATTTCCATAATCTCCTCCGTTCTGCAGCTGTAAAGATTGCTGCAATTGAATTTTATAGTGTTTTTCAAATCTCAATGTCAGATAAAGGGAAAGCAGTTAGGATGGTTGCTTTCGCACACTATCTTATTATAGCGTAAAAAAGCCGGGAACGCTATACCTAAATTGATAATGTGAGAATGGAATGTTCCCTGTGGTTACTGTTCACTCCGTGACCAGTAACTCGCTTCGCGATGCACAGAAAGACGAACCTTCTTGTGAC
>OGIO01001050.1_pt1 | contig 26465 bp, 23 predicted proteins | sample 1571841 | NCBI WGS metagenome assembly OGIO01 (sample SAMEA2582111, study PRJEB24529) | metagenome | biome: Human gut stool | place: China | collected 2011
ATATGCTTTTCAAAAAATCATATTACGCAACAGCCAGAGATGAACTTGAAAAAAATAAGGATTCCATGAACGAACTTGAGTGGATTGGAAAAAATTTATAAAGCACACACCAAATTCCAGTTTGGAGAATTGAGAAAATCAAAATTTGGAGGTAATAATCTGATGAAACTTGATAATTTTATTAATATGATGGCAGGACATTTTGACAACAAAGAACAGTTTGATATGATGCAGGAAGCTGGAAAATCATATCCTTATGCAGAACATGTAAATACAGTCTGCAATGACAAAATAAAAAATATCCCTGCAGATTTCAATGGCAAATTCATTGTTGAAGAAAGTTATTATGAGACCAACGGAAAACGCCATGCCTCTCCGCATCTTTTCCTGATTACAGAAAATGAGGACGGCATTCTACTCTCTTCCTATGAGATTCCGGGAGATGATAAAAATACATTTTCTTATGATTCTATGAAAAAAGTTGATTACAGTGAGCTAAAAAAATCCCAAAAATTTACACCGGCACTGTATCATGAAAAGGACGGGATCTGGGAAGGCGGCAGTATCAGCCAGTTCTCTCCAGTCATGACCTTTAAGCTTTGGGAAAAGTTTTCTGATAGCTGTTTGGAAGTATCTGAAAGTATGGAAGTTAATGGAAAGCGGACTTTTGGCTACGATGATCCTATTATCTATAAACGGGTATAGATTAAGGTGATTTTTACTTTTCCATGATTTTCGGAATCAGGAAAAAATTATTTGGGGAGATTCCTCTCCCCCAATAATTTTTTACCCTATCCAATTAGTTTTTCTGCAATGCTGACAATATTTTTCACACTGATTCCATTGTTTGCAAGAAGATGTTCATACGGAGCAGATTCTCCAAAATGATCCTGAACACCGATCTTTCTCACAATACCTTTTCCTTTCTGTGCAACTACATCAGATACTGCACTTCCAAGTCCATTAATAATATTGTGATCTTCAACCGTAATAATTTTTCCAATATTATCAATTGCTGCTTCTACTGCCTGTTCATCCAGTGGTTTCAGTGTATGCATATCAAGAAGTCTTACGCTATGACCTTTTCTCTGCAATTCCTCTGCCGCTTCTTTTGCATAACACACAGTATCGCCATTTGCAATGATAGCAATGTCTTTTCCATCATAGATCTGATGTGCTTTTCCAATCTCCAGATCAATCGTCTCGTCATATACAAACGGAACTGCTTCTCTAGTAAATCGGATATAAACAGGTCCATCATAAGCTGCAACTTTTCTCAGGAGATTACGGGTTGCATAATAATCAGCTCCCATGATTACTGTCATATTCGGAAGTGTTCGCATAATTCCAAAATCTTCAATGCATTGATGGCTGGCACCATCATTAGCCGGAGTAAGACCTCCGTGAGAGCATGCTATTTTTACATTTAATCTTGGATAGCAAACTTCCTGTCTGATCTGTTCTACCATTCTCATGGAACCAAATACTGCATAGGTACTGATAAACGGAATTTTTCCCATGGTAGCAAGTCCTGCTGCCACATCTGCGCAAGCCTGCTCCGCAATACCTACATTCACATGCTGTCCCGGATATTTTGTTGCAAAATCAAGTGTCTTACAAGATTTTCCCACATCAGCATCAACAATATAGATATCCGGATTTTCTTTTCCGAGAAGCATCATCTCATCGCCAAATGCCTCTCTTAAGGATTTTCCATTTACACTCATTCTGCAATCCCCCTTTCAAGTTCTTCCATAGCTATCTTGTATTCCTCATCATTCGGAGCCTGACCATGCCATTTTGCAACATTCTCCATAAATGAAATACCCTTTCCTTTTACTGTATCGCATACAATAGCTTTCGGTTTTCCATTTTTGCGGTTACGGATCAGATCCAGTACTGCTGTTATCTCTTCCATAGAATGTCCGTTGATTCTGTATGCTTCAAATCCAAATGCTTCAAATTTCTTCTTGATATCCTGTGTAGGCATAATATCTTCACATGCACCGTCATTCTGAAGTCTGTTATTATCAATAAAAGCTACTAGATTATCCAGTTCATATTTTACTGCTACTTCTGCGGATTCCCAGATAAGTCCTTCATCACACTCACCGTCACCAATCAGTGCAAATACTCGAAGTTTTTTCTGATCTCTCTTTGCACCCAATGCCATACCAACAGCGCAACCAAAACCCTGTCCTAAAGATCCGGTACTGATATCGATTCCCGGGCATTTATTCATACTTGGATGTCCCTGAAGGATTGAACCTTCTTTTCTTAATTCGTCATAATATTTTTTGTCAAAGAAGCCTTTCTCACCAAGTGCTGAATAAAGGATCGGGCAAACATGGCCTTTAGAAAGGACAAATCTGTCCCTGTCTTCCCATTTTGGATTATCAGCATCAATGTTCATTTCACTGAAATATAATGCAGTAATAATATCTGCAGCTGACATCGATCCACCCGGATGACCTGACTGTGCTTTATAAATCATTGTCAGTGCAATTTTTCTCAGCTGTTTCGCCTGTTCTTTCAGCTTTTCAATCTCTTTTCTGTCCATATCTAGCCTTTCTCGCACAAAATTGCGTATCCATCTATTTGTCGATCATTTCCACCATTCGATCCAGACCTGACATTCCAATTTTGAAAACAGGTACAGTAACTGGATCATGTTTCACCAGACTCATCGAAATCTGTGCAAATGCAATACAGTCAACCTGATCTGCAAGCTCCTGCATGGCTTTGTTTACCATCTGATCATGTAAGTCTCTGTTTCCTGCACGCAATGCATCAAATGCACCATCTGCAACTTTTTCAATAATATCAATTTCTTTTCCTGCCTCTGCTGCTTTTTCCCGAATCACATCGCTGATTGCTTTCGGACTTGTTGGAATTGTTGCAAGTACTCCTATCTTAGTTCCACTTGCAACTGCCATTTCAGCAACTGGTTCCTCGATATTCAGAATCGGAATATTCAGTAACGGTCGAATCATTTTTGTTGCTTTATTTACAGACGTACACGTAACCAGCACTCCATCTGCCCCAGAATATTCTGCAGCTTTTGCATAGTTAAATACTCTGTTCGCAATGACTGTTGTCATTCCGCCCTTATCTCTTGTATCATTCAGAAGACTGTCATCCACAATATTATTAACCTTGATATCCGGATGTTTCTCCTTAAAAGATTTCAAAAAAGGATCATATATTACGCTGAGAAATACCTCTGCTTCGTTTGTATTAATTGTATAAATGTGTTTATCACTCATTTGCTAATTCCTTTCCACTATCAGAATCCTTACTCTTTTTATGAAGCATGCGGACAACCATGAACACAATAACTATCAGGAAGAAAAGAGAGATCGGTCTGGTAACAAAAATCGCCGGATTTCCACTGCTTACTACTAATGCACGTCTGAAGTTTGTATCAATCATAGTTCCAAGGATCATACCAAGTACGATCGGAGCCGGGGAAACTTTCAGTTTATCCAGCAGATATCCAAGAATACCAAATACAAAGCAAACTACAATATCAAATGCCCGGTTATTGATTGCATAAGCACCTACGATAGATAATGCTGCTACGATCGGCATCAAATATTTATTCGGTACTTTCAGAATCTTCGTCATCGGTCTCGCCAGAATATTTCCTGAAATCCAAAGTGCAACAACTGCGATGAACAAAAGAGCTGCAATATAATAAATAAATGTAGGGTTATCTCTCATGATCATAGGGCCTGGTCTGACCGAATGAATCATCAATGCTCCAAGAAGCACTGCTGCTGGCGGCGAACCAGGTACTGCCAGTGTCAGCATCGGAATCATAGCTCCGCCAATAGCTGCATTATTACCAACTTCAGGAGCAATGATGCCCTCATAAGATCCTTTTCCATATTCTTCCGGATGTTTACTTGTCTTCTTTGCGGTTCCATATGCAACCCATGCAGCCACATCTTCGCCAACACCTGGGAGTGCTCCTACGCCAATTCCAATCAATGAAGACTGTATTACAACCCGGATATGTTTGATAACTACCGCCAGACTGCTTTCTTTCTTTTCATTTTTTGCAGTCTCTTTTTTCATAGAGTTAACGGTAATCTCTTCTTCCGGCTTTGCAAACGCCTTGATTACTTCTGGTATTGCATAAAATCCAATCATTGCCGGTACTGTAGCAATACCACCCATCAGTTCTGTCGACCCAAAATCAAATCTTGATGCTCCAACAATAGAATCGGTTCCTATCATTGCAATCAATAATCCTAACAGACCACCGATCCAGCCCTTCAACGGAATATCTTCTGTAACAATAGAACCACAGATCATGACTCCAAATAATGCCAGCATGAAATATTCAGGGCTTGTAAATTTAAGTGCAATCGATGTTAACGGCGGTGCAATCAATGCAAGTGCCAGTACACCAATAAATGTTCCGATAATAGATGCTGTTCTTGTCACTGAAATTGCAAATCTCGCCTTGCCACGAAGTGCCAACGGATGTCCTTCCAATGCTGTCGCTGCCGCAGATGCCGTTCCCGGAATGTTCAGCAGGATTGCAGACATGGAACCTCCATAAATAGCACCAACATAAATTCCCATTAAAATTGCAAATGTATAGGACAACGGGAATTTATAAGTAAGTCCTGTCAGCAATGCAATTCCCATGGTTGCTGACAATCCCGGCAGAGCACCAATAATAACACCCAGCATTGTCGATAAAAAGAGCACCAACAGAACTGCCGGATCCATCAATGCTGCAAACTGCTGGAATAATAAAACCAATCCACTCATCAGCATGCCTCCTTAAGGTAACGGTATCAGTGCCAGCATTCCGAACCCATAAGAAATGGCTGCTGCTGAAACTGCTGAAACGATCAATGAAGTCACTACATGTTTCTTCGTTCTTTCCGCAAAAGCAATCATCATTACGAACAACATAATAAATGTAGCGATCATAAACGGAAACGCTTGAAATTTCGGAAAGAAATCTATTGTTTTTCTGAAAAACGGAATCAGTCCTTTGATATAAACCAGCAGAATTACAGTAATGCTTACTGCTACCTTGAATTCTCTGTTTTTCAGAAGTTTCTGCACATTTTCTTTTTTAATAAAATCGAAACGTGCACCTTCTTTCCATGCAAACCTGAACAATGCAATTGCGCAGATCATAATAAATACAGCAAGTATCATTGGTACGATTGCAATAGATTCATACCAGTCAGCTATATTACTGGCTATAGCTTCCTGTGTTATATCTGCTCTCTGAAATGGATTACAAAGCAGACTATAACTTTCAATCAACGTAAAAACTGATATGCCCATAAGAACCAGACTGAAAATAAGATCGGCCCGTCTTAGCGTGTCCTTTTTCATATAGCTTCTCCTATCCCTCGGTTACCTTCTAGTTTGCTCTTTCAATACCAAACTCTTCCGGACTGTAGGTCGCCTGTCCCATATCATACAAGGTCCAGCACAGTTTACTTTCAAGTTCTGCTGCAAATGCACTCGCTTCTTCTCCTGTCAGATCATAGATCTCGCAAACATTATCATCTGCAAACTGTTTGATCGTATCTGTAGCCATTGCCTGATGGAACACATCTTCCAGATAAGATACGATTGCTTCATCAGTATCAGCCGGTACCATAAATCCAAGCATCTGATTTAATGGAAGATAATCTGTAAGTGCAGGAACAACCTCTGTAACTGCCGGAATCTCACCATAATCCGGGAATTCCCAGGATTCTTTATCCATTACGCAAAGAGGAATCATATCTCCTGAACGAACATAATCTACTACTTCTCCTGCTGAAGCAACTACACAGTTGGCTTCATTGGATACACACCCTTTAATTGCACTACTAGATCCATCGTAGGATACCCATTTGAACGGTACATCTCCATATGCATCAAAAAGCTGTGCGATTGCGAACCAAAGACCACCTGTCGTACCGGCGATAGAAACGGACTCCGGCTGTGCCTGCAGATCTTTGACAATTTCTTCAAGAGATGTATAACCTGAATCCTTATTTACACACAGCACACCCGGTGAACCTGCTGCAATAAAGAATTTCCAGTCCTTACTAGTAAGTTCGGAATTCGTCATAACTGGAATCGTAAGCGGTGTCTCTGATGTTCCACAAAGTGTATATCCATCATGTGCTGCATCCCACACATACTGCACACCGATTGATCCTGCTGATCCTCCTGTCATATTGGAAGAAACTACTGTCTGATTCATAATTTTTCCCATCTCTGACATAATTGCACGGTTCCATACATCTGTTCCACCACCTGCTCCAAACGGGATGATGTTGTTAATGGAACGAACCGGATAATCAACGGATGCTTCCTGTTCGCTGGAAGTTTCTGTCGTTGTAGACGTAGCTGTCGAAGAATTTGATGAACCACAACCACATAACAACACAGAACCGATCAAGAGTGCTGAGATCATCTTCGTTACTAACTGTTTTTTCATTTTTCTCTCCTTACTTGTAGGTTGTCCTACATGTGTTTTTTATTTTTTTAACCTGCTCACGCATTTCTGCTGAGCAGGTTTATATCAATATGATTATATTTCTACATCTGCCTTAGATTCCGGCTAATTATGATGAGCATTTTTTCGCCAGCTAGAAAGACTTCTGTTTACTGTAGGTGTCACATTCGACTCATCTCTGCTTCTAAGACATTTTACAATATCCTGATGATGCTCCACTGCATTCGCAAATTCCTTTTCCGATCGTATATTAAATTCAATTGAATGTTCAAATAGCGAATACACTCCTTTTACAATTCGGATCAGAAATGGGTTTTTGCTGCATTCTATCAGATACATATGAAATTCATAATCTTTTTTTGCTGCAAGAGATATATCATTATCCCTGAATGCCATCTGCATTTCATCAATAAGCTTACTCAGATAATCAATATTTTCATCAGAACATTTCTGAATTCCGATTCTTAAAACAATATCATCCAACGCCTGTCTTAATTCTATGATTTCTTCATTCGTACTGGATTCAAACATAAATGTATAAATGATAGAATCAAACATCGCTGGCTTGGGCTCGGAACTCACAAATGTTCCATCCCCTCTTTTTACTTCTAAAATTCCCATTGCCGTGAGAAACTTGATCGCTTCCCGCAATGAATTTCGACTGACTGCCAGTTTCTTTGTCAATTCAAGTTCTCCTGGCAATCTGGAGCCTCTTGGAAAATCACCTGCATTGATTGCAGTAAGTAGACTCTGTATAATCTTTTCTACTACTGATTCTGTACCAATTGGCTGCAAAGAATTGCTACTGCTCATTATTTTCCTCATATCTTTTTATTAGTCCTAGATGTTGGACATCCACTTGTAGGACTTGTTGTGCCTTCATATTACCATTGGGCATTCTGATTGTCAATTCTATTTTTTCTATTCTGTGTTTTGTACAATTTTCACATTCCAGATTTGTGCAATTATACAAATCGTATTATGCCTCAATTACTTTCCACCACCTGACTGGCAAGCCCGTGACAAATAGCTATTCCCGATACACGGCATACGAACTCTTATCTCAGAGGTTGCCCCTTTTTGGTATTTCTTGGTATTTCTTGGTATTTCTTGGTATTTCTCGTTATTCTTGTTATTTTTCTATGATATATGTCCCATCCGCCTGCAACATAAGATTGGTATTCGCCATCTGGTGCGCCCGCATCAGTCGTCGCACATTTCTGCAATCACTTCGTTCGCAGAATTTCGTCGCCTCTTCCAGTGGCAGTCCGCCCTTCATCTTGCGATCCACCAGTCTGTCCTTCAGAAATGATTCATCTGCCCCAATGAACACGCTGTCATCACTGAGAGTCACCAACTGGTTCCACGGATCTTCACTGCTCAATAACCAGTTCCCCTCCAGCACGATAATCTGCCGGTTGACCAGAACCGCATCTTCCACCACATCATGAATCGCTCTGCTGTAGATCGGCCACCGTATCTCACCACCCTTACGCAGCTCATGAATCTTGGCACGCAGTTTTTCCAGATCATAGGTCTCTGGACAACCTTTGACCTCCTTCATGGGAACAATCCTCCCCTCCACACAAGCTTCATGAGTCAGGATATACTGCTGATGATAATGAAATCCATCCAGACCGATGGCCTGTATCGGCTCCGCATCGACTTCCTTCTCTGACAGATATTCCAGAAACTGTACCAGCGTTGTCTTGCCGGTTCCAGGAGGTGCACTTAAAAATACAAGGATTCGTCTTCCCGCTTTTTTCTGCATTTCCTTCCATTTCTGCAAAAGCGGAATAAAGATCATCTCAATGTCTTTTTCCTCATATTCTGCATGGATTTGAAATCCATTTACCTCATATGTATAAGTCTGCTTCATATAGCTTCCCCTCCCTCGTATTACACCTCGATCACTTCACCCAGCGTAAACGAATAAATCAGCTTTTCCTTCACTTTCTTCCCGGTCATCATGCTCAATGCCTGTTCATAGTATTCCAGCTGCGCATGATATTTTTCCCGCAATTCTGATGCACGACGCACATAATCTGTCTTGTAATCCAGCAAAACAATCTGTCCATCCTCATAGAAAAATGCATCAATAATTCCCTGGATCAGGATCGTTTCATCCGAGTCACTTCCATCCACCTGACTGGCTGGCAAGCCCATGACAAATGGCTGTTCCCGGAAGAGCTCGCCCCTGGAAGCAGCTTCCGCCATCCGCTCCGAAAGGTCGCTTTCTGCCAGATCAAGAAGATCCATGGGATTGACTGCACGAAGTTCCTCCTCTGATAGTTTTCCTGCGTCCACCAATGTCTGCAGCTCTGCCTTCATCTTCGGAACATGTGCTCCTCGTAATTCTATCAGATGTTCAAAATCGAGCCACTCCATCACTGTATGGTAGATGGTACCTCTGGCTGCTCCTGTCTTTTTCTCTGTCTTCTGGATAAACTGCGGAATCAGCGGAACCATGTCTGTCTCCGGATATAATTCCTCCGCTGCATCGGATTCTTCCTGCATACGCAGCTTCTTCAGCTCCGTCACACTATATTTCTGCCGGGCAGTCTCCCGCATCTTCCATGGATAGCTCCAGGAAAGTCGCTCATTGATCTGATTATAGAGTTCTTCATCCTTCTTACCATAGAGAAGGCTCTGCTCCAGCTCTGTTCTGGACAGTTCTCTCGTCATGGTCTGTCGGATCTGTTCCCGGATCACAGTCTCAAGAGAGACCATCTGCACATTGATCAGGGACTGTTTTCCACAGGTGTTCTCTGACAGTGCCGGGATTATCCACCTGAAATAACTGTCTGCACTGGTGATCTGTGTAAAAGACAGCTGTTCGTCTGCTTTCTCGCCCAGAACCTTTTCCGGTACCATACCAGTCAGGATCAGCTTTTCTTTTGCACGGGTCAGTGCCACATAGAGGATCCTGAGCTCTTCACCAAGACTATCCTGCTGATTCTGTCTGCGGATCAGCCGCTTGACCAGAGTTGCTCTTCGCATACGCTGATCCAGATCCACATAGTCAAGTCCTAATCCCCAGCGATTGTGGCAGACTACTTTTTCTCTTGCATCCTGCTTATTAAAGGTCTTTCCGAGCCCTGCCGCAAATACCACCGGAAACTCCAGACCTTTACTGTGGTGAGTACTCATGATCTGAACCGCCTCACCGTTCTTACCAGTCATGGCCGCCTCACCGAAATCCATCTGATATTTCTTCATGCGCTCAATATATCTTACGAAATGAAATAGTCCATGGTAACTGATCTTCTCATAATCTCTTGCTTTTGCCAGCAGCATCTCCACGTTGGCAAGACGTTGTTCTCCTCCGGGAAGTGCCCGGATCTGATCCAGATATCCGGTCGCTGTCAGGATCTCCCACAGCAGATCATGAACCGATGTATAGGTTGCCCGCTGCCGATAGTTCTCCATCTGGGCAAAAAATCGCTGCAGCTTCTGACGCAGTTCCTCCTGCTCGCCGTTCTCTGCATAGGCTCTGCAAGCATCATAGAATCCCGGATGATCTTCCCCTGCCCGGATCTGTGCCAGCTCCGTGGATGTGAATCCACCCAGCAATCCATGCATGGAAGCTGCCAGCTGGATCTCCTGGGTCGGATTATCAAGAATACGAAGATACGCCAGCAATGTCTCCACTTCCACAGTCTGGAAATATCCTTCTCTGGACTGCGCACAGGCAGGGATCCCTTCCTCCTGCAGCACTCTCACAAAGGTCTCGCTCCAGCCTGACATGGTACGAAGCAGGATCACAATGTCTCCATACCGGACCGGACGGAGTTTCCCATCTTCGGTGACCTGTCCCTCTTCCATCAGTTTTCGGATCCTTCCAGCGATCAGATGTGCTTCCGCCTCCACCTTTGTCCAGCGGCATTCCGGCTCCAGCTTCTCCCATTCTTCCTTGGTAAGCACCAGAAGTTCCGGCTTTGTAGTCTCGGTCTCCGGATATATAGCTCCCGCTTTCAGAGCCGCCTCTTCATCGTATTCGATGCCGCCCACTTCTTTTCGCATGATCCGTTCAAAGATCACATTGACCAGATCAAGCACCTCTTTCCGGCTTCGGAAATTCTGATGAAGATCCACACGGACACCACCATCTTCTGTGCCATACCGCGCGTATTTTTCCAGAAAAAGTCCAGGCTCTGCCTGACGGAACCGGTAGATACTCTGTTTCACATCTCCTACCATAAACCGATTATCCCGCCCTCTGCGGCTTTTACTGATACTGTCCAGGATTGCCTCCTGCACCAGATTGGAATCCTGGTATTCATCTACCATAATTTCTGCAAAATAATCTGCAAACAGATCTGCAGTCTCAGACGGAACCAGCTTCCCATCCACCTCGCGGGTCAGTATTTTCAATGCCAGGTGCTCCTGATCTGCAAAATCCAGAATGTTTTTTCTTCGCTTTTCCGCTGTCAGCCGTTCCATAAAGGAGAGAGTTACCTGCACATAGGTCCGTACCAGTTCTGCTGTCGCACGAAGCTGGGCAAACTGCTCCTCTGATGGAATATCAAAATACTGCTTCTGCAGATCTTTGAGCCCGTCTTTCATGACACTTCGAAGCTCCATAACCTGATCGATGAGCGCATCATCCACACCCGCCATCGCTTTAGAACGTCGGCTGGGAAGCCGCGCATAGGAGACTCCTTCCAGTCTGGTCTGAAAACACTCCACAGAATCACTTTCCACCAGATACGTAAGCTGCTGTTCATCCTGCGCCAGTGCTTCCTCATAAGCCTGCGGTCCATCAGGAAGCTGTGCAAGCTTTCTCGCCTTCTGTATCTCCGTCAGCAGATCACCCGCTGCCGTATGAAGTTCCGCAAGCAGTTCTTCCTGCCCGGCAAAATCACTCCAGCTTCCATCCTCCGGCATATCATAAGCATCTGCACAGCTCCAAAGCCACTTTTCCGGCTGAGGACTGGCAATGGCATATTCATATAATTTAAGGATCATATCCTCCAGACCATTTCCCCGGTTTCCATTTCCATAACTGTCCGCAAAACGGATGAATGCCGGATCTTTCTGCCGATGGTATTCCTCAACGATCTGATGGGCAATGTCCTGCTTTAAAAGCTTCATCTCCCCTTCATCTGCAATGCGGAAATTAGGAGCCAGATCAATCGTATGAAAGTAATTGCGGATCACATACAGACAGAATCCATGGATCGTAGTGATCTGTGCCCGATGCACCAGAGATTCCTGTCTCTGCAGCCATTCATTATGAGGATCCTCCTTCAGCCGCTCACTCAGTGCCTTTCCAATTCGTTCCTTCATCTCCCCGGCTGCTGCCTTGGTAAATGTGGTGATCAGCAGTCGATCCACATCCACCGGGTGCTCCTTATCTGTGATCAGGGAGACGATCCGTTCCACAAGCACTGCTGTCTTGCCAGAACCGGCTGCGGCTGATACCAGAAGATTCCGGTTGCGGATATTTATGACTTTTCTCTGATCTTCTGTCCATACAACACTCATGATTCTTCCTCCTCAAGCCGTCTCCAGATCTCATCTTTATTTAACGGTGTCAGTCTGCGCTTCTCGCAGCCATCCAGACGCCGGTCAAATCCGCAGACACTGTGAAATGTACAGAACCTGCAGGCATTGTCATCCTGCAGCTCATAGGGCGCCAGATTGACCTCTCCTGCCAGAATCCGCTGTCCATATTCTGTAAGCTTTCGGTTTACATGACGGGACAGTCTAAGAAGCTCTTGTTCCTCTGCCACGGAAGATGCCGCTGTGTAAGTTCCATCCTTTTTAAGCCTTATAGGTAAAATGTCGGAGGAGACTCTCAGTTCCTTATCCATCAGCTTCACCACCTCGGGATCTGCATTGACCAGTCCGTTGAATGCCAGCTCTTTGAGCATCCGTCGTTCGGTGTCTTCCTCTTCTTCATAATCCAGCATAGGATCTTCAATATGATAATAAAACATACCCGCCGGATGAACTTCTCCACCCTCCCGGCTCTCCATATCCATTGCCGCATTGAGATAGACCACAAGCTGCAGCTGCAAGCCATAATACACACTGGTCAGATCAAACCGGGTCGATCCACTCTTATAATCAATGACTCGGACATATACATTTCCCTGCTCTCTGCAGATATCCACACGATCGATCCGTCCCTTAAGTCTCATGCGTTCATCCTCTGACAACAATACCGATACACTCGGAAGCTGCTCCAGATTGCGGAAAGATACTTCTGTCTTCTCCGGCGCAAAATTACCTTTCCGAAGCTGTTCCATCAATGCCCAGGCAGTCCGCTGCCCGATCCGCTTCATACGCTCCATGGTATAGGCATCGGTCGCTTCCTCCCCCAGACCTTTTTCTGCGCAGATCTGAAGAGCATGCTCCAGTGCCTCTTCCATCCAGGCAGTCCGCTTCTCCTCTGGTACATGAAACCAGTCATATTCACTGTCCTCGATCTTATCCGAAAAATATTTAAGTGCATCGTGAAAGACATTTCCCATATCCACTGCCTGAAGACCGTATTCCTCCCGCTCCTTCAGACGCAGACCATACTGCAGAAAATGTGCATACGAACAGGCTGCAAACTGCTCCAGTCTGGTAACACTTCCTTCCAGAAGGGTTCCATACAGAGTCCGCGCCACTGCCTTTCCAATAGGTTCTTCCTTTCGACTGTAAAAGACTGCATCCATCAGGCGGTCAAGCTTCTGATTCCAGTCCGCCTGCTCCGCATACCATCTGGCCAGCATCTTCTGCTGAGCATCATAGGTTCCTTCTCTGGCTGCCTGCAAAGCCTCCGTCACATCACTTAAATTTCCTTCCGGAGAAGCCAGACGATCCAACAGCTCCTGCTCTGCCTCTGTCTCCACAGCCACCTGTGGGAACAATTCCTGCACTGAACGGATCAGATAGGACGGCCGCAGTGCATTACCACCCTCATCCGCCAGGCTCCAGGATAATTTAAGTCTCATGGAAGGCCGGGTCAGATTCACGTACATATAGTATTTCTGGATACAGGTCTCCTGCCGGGATGTGGGTGACAGCTCCACATTCTGGGATAACAAGGTCTCCCGGTCCATTTCAGAAAGAAGGCCGCCGCTGTCTTTCTGGCGAGGCACACTCCCTTCATTGACTCCTGCAAAGAACAATATCTTAATGTCTTTCAGACGGCTTCGCTCCATATCTCCCACAACCACCTGATCGGTACCTGCCGGAATGAGTCCCACCTTCATCTCTGAAAATCCGGCATCCAGAAGCTGAGCATACTCCTCCAGAGAGACCTGACAGTCTCCAAGCAGCATGACCAGCTTGTCAAACAGATCCATGACCATGCCATAGATCTGGGAATACTCTTTAGCCAGACTCAGATTTCCTTCCTGCTCAAACTGCTGCTCATACTGAAGCAGATGCTCCTGAACAGACAAATCCGTCAGATATTCATAGATACTTCTGGTCATAACTTCCGCATCTGCCTTTTTATCCTTCAGGCTCTTTCTCAGTGGTTCCAGACCGGACAGTGCCTTTTCCCGAAGCGCATTGACTTCTGCCAGTTCCTCCTCTGTCATCTGCTTCAGTGGATATTTCCATTCCCTTTTCCAGCCGGAGAATCCACGGATACCTCTGGCGATTACATAATTTTCCAGCAGATCTGTCTCTCTCCTATCCACCGGCGTCATGCCGCTTCGCAGCAGACGGAACATAGATTCATAAGAAAAATCCTCCTGAACTGCCAGCAATAATGCCCGCAGAAATTCCACAAACGGATTCTTCAGAACATCCCGCTTGGCATCCATAAAACCCGGAATTCCTAATCGTGCAAAGGTCTGCTCAAACAGTGGTCCATAAGTATCCAGGTCTCCAGTGACCACTGCCATCTCTCGATAACGGAACTTCTCATCCCGTACTAATTTCAGGATCTCTCTGCTGATACACTCCACTTCTGACCTGGGTGTCCTCGCCGCAAACAATGTGACTGCATCGGTTTCTTCGTTCCAGAACCGTCTGCTGTGCCGGTAGATATGCTCCTCCAGAAATCTCAGTGCCGGGGCATCCTTATACCGCCAGATTTTATCTTTTCCAAGCATGATGGGCTTTCGAATCTCCACGCCCGTCTGCTCAGCCACTTTTTTCAGATCCTGAATCGTCTTTTTCGTAGCATAGAAGAGCTGATGCTCCGCCTCCATCTGAAATGGCTCTTCTCTGTGATCCAGTGTCATCGTCACATACAATTCATCCGTAAGCGTCAGCAATCTTCCGATCAGCCCCAGCTGGATAGGCGTGAAGCCATGGTAGCCATCCAGAACGATCACACTGTTCCGGGCTGACCGTGACTGCTCCACCGTATCCTCCAGTGCTTTCAACAGTTCCTCTGCTGTCAGATATGTGTCCTTCAGATACTGACGGAAGCTTTCATAGATCACCTTCATATCCTTCAGCTTAAAATACAACTGGGGATTACTCTTATTCTGCTCCATGATCTGGGTAAGGTCTTCCGGCTCGATCCGATACTGCACAAACTCTGACAGCAGTGACTTTACCTCAGAAATGTATCCCAGCTTTCGGAGGCTTCCTCCCAGCAGGGTCAGTTCATCCTTCTTCTCCTCCGCCAGCTTTCGAAGCACCAGACTCTTTCCCGTATCTTCCAGAATCTTCCGGTGCTCACCGCCCACCTCCGAAAAGACCCGGTGTGCCAGACGCTCGAAGCTTAAGACATCTATATTCATGATTCCATGACGCGGATGCATCATGACCAGATCCTTCTGCGTCTGCATGGTAAACTGCTCCGGCACGATGATCAAATATTGCTTTGTCGGATGTTCCATGGATTCCTGTATGATTTTTTCAAATATATAGTGGGATTTTCCTGCTCCCGCATTTCCAAGGATCAACTGTAATGCCATATCTGCTCCCCTTTATTATATTGATTCTAATGAATAGATTCATTATACCTCATCAGCTCTACAAAAGACCAGACACCATACGGACAAAATCTGGTAAAAAATAAATCGCAGAATACGGCATCTCACTGGATACACCTTTTCTGCGATTCAATCCTGTATTGGCTTCAGATGACGCCAATAATATTCTCTATAAAATAATTTTCAAGCCAGTATTATTCACTCCCACGATCAGCCTGCGTATGCCATCACTGGAACCTCTGCAAACTGCGGCATGGATGCCAGCACCCTGGAGCAGACCGTTGTAATGTATTTACAGTCATTTTCCACACTGCCCGGCTGCTTCATATATTCCTCATGTGCTTCCTGAATATACTCCAGCATCTCGTCAGCTGTCGAAAAGCTTCTCTTATAACCGGCTCCGCCAAACACTGCCTCACCACTTCTGATATATGCCCTCAGACCATGCTTCAGATGATTCTCATAATGGCAGTGATCCTTGATATTTCCCGGATAATGGGAATTATGTGGATAGGTAAAATAATCCGCAATATAATGGAACACCTGTCCCAGATCCATCATATAACCTGCCGTATCAATAGACCAGTAGCCTTCCTCTGATACCAGTGCCCGGAGCATCTCAGCCATCATATCGAATGTTCCATCATACTCATGACGCACAGTCACGAAGGATGGTTTACAATCCGGTAAAATATTTCCAAAATAAAAGGATCTCCATCTGCGGTTCAATACTTCATGATCCATTCCCTGAATCAAAAAACCTGCCAACGCAAGATGTGATTTTTTTCTCATGTACGTCCCTCCACAAAAATGCAAATGCAAATGTACCTGTCACTTGCCCAAAACCTTATCCAGCATAGCACACTTTTTTACACTTTGCACGCGATTTTGAAAAGTTTACAGAAAGTTCACATAATTCTGATATGTGCGAATATTTCTGCTTCTGTATTTCACGTATATTTTTCCTTCTGATCTGAGAAAATATCTGTATCTTGTTTTATTGGAAAGGAACCCAGACATGATAACGATTACAGGAAAAGCCACACTCACATACGATCAGCCGCCCCGTATCCTGGAAGCTGCTTCTATCGTTGGACAAAAGGAAGGGGACGGTCCTTTAAGTCATCTCTTTGACTGCATTGAGCCTGACCCCAAATTCGGCAAAAACACCTGGGAAGAAGCCGAGAGTGAACTGCAGCTTCGCACTGCCAGAAAAGTTCTGGAAAAATCAGGCATGACCGAGGAACAGATCCGCTATTTGTTCGCCGGAGATCTGCTGGCTCAGGGAATCGCCACTTCCTACGGAATCATGGAATTGCAGATTCCTCTGTTTGGACTGTATGGTGCCTGCTCCACCTGTGGTGAGAGCCTGGGACTGGCTTCTATAACCGTTGCCGGAGGAGCTGCTGATTGTGTCATGGCACTGACCTCCAGCCACTTTGCCAGTGCAGAAAAAGAATTTCGCTTTCCCTTGGAATACGCAGGACAACGTCCCTTATCAACTACCTGGACGGTCACCGGTTCCGGTGCCTTTGTCATTGCCGCCGAGGAACACCCCTGTGCCGCTCAGGCTCACTGCTGTATCAGCGGTATTACCACCGGAAAAGTAGTGGATTATGGTATCAAAGATTCCATGCACATGGGTGCAGCCATGGCTCCTGCCGCAGCTGATACCATCCGTCAGCACCTCATCGACACCGGCAGAGATGTCTCTGACTATGACCGGATCATCACCGGCGATCTGGGAAGTATCGGACAGACCATACTCAAAGATCTCCTGTCTGACTGCGGAATTCTGCTCGGGGATCTTCATGAAGACTGTGGAATGCTGATCTTCGATCCAGATACACAGGATACTCATGCCGGAGGTTCCGGCTGCGGCTGTGCTGCAACCACTTTAGCTGCATATATTTTGCCTCGACTGATCCGCGGAGAATGGAAACGGGTACTGTTTCTCCCCACCGGTGCACTGCTGTCCAAAGTCAGCTTCAATGAAGGACAGAGTATTCCCGGCATCGCACACGCGGTAGTGCTTGAGCATTGCTGAGCATGAGGATCCATACACCGACTCACAACTATACAATTCAGGAAAGGAATATTTATATGAAGATCAATGAAGAACAGAAACAACAATATCAGGAATATGTCAAGCAAGTCACGCCCACCCACAATCTTCTCAAAGAAGTGGGAAAAGCCTTTCTGACCGGCGGACTGATCTGTGTGCTTGGGCAGTTTCTGCAAAATACGGGTCTGAATATAGGAATGGACCAGAAGACTGCCAGCACCTGGTGCTCGATTCTTCTGGTCCTTCTCAGTGTTCTGTTAACCGGATTTAATATCTATCCTTCTATTGCCAAATGGGGAGGCGCTGGTGCACTGGTCCCCATCACCGGCTTTGCAAACGGAATCGCTTCGTCTGCCATTGAATATAAAAAAGAAGGACAGGTCTTCGGTATTGGTTCTAAAATCTTTACGATCGCAGGTCCTGTCATCCTCTATGGAGTCTTTACCTCCTGGATCCTTGGCTTCATCTACTGGGTGATCACTCTCTGAAATTACTCCTCTGCCCGTACTGCCCAACGCATTTTTGTAGAACGGGCCCGTGGATTCCGCACACATTCTTCCGCGGACGGGCGTACCACATCTTTGGAGTACTCTTCATAGATACCCGCACGGTATCCTTCCTTGAGCGCCGCTTTCACCAGCTTGTCCTCGCCTGAATGAAAAGTCAGGATAGCAGCCCGTCCCCCCGGCTTCAATGCACCTGGAAGCTTCTCCATAAATTCATACAACACTTCAAATTCCTGGTTCACATCGATCCGCAATGCCTGAAATACTCTCTGACAGGTCTTTTTCACAGTCTCTTTTTTCTCTTTTTCAGGCAAAAAATCCAACGTTTTTTCAATGATCTCCCGAAGCTTTGTGGTAGTATCCACACGATGTCCCCGTCGGATCTCATCCGTAATGGCTTTTGCCAGTTCCTCACAGTATGGCTCGTCAGAATTCTCATAGAGCATTCCTGCCAGCTCTTCTCTTCCAATAGTGTCCAGACGTTCTGCTGCGCTGATTCCTTTCTGCTGATTCAGGCGAAGATCCAGCGGTCCATCCACCTTAAAAGAAAATCCTCGCTTCGGGTTATCGATCTGCATAGAAGATACGCCAAGATCTGCCAGAATAAAATCAAATCCGCCTACCTCTTTTGCGATCTCATCAATGGTACAGAAATTCTGAAGTTTGATCGTCAGCATATCCTCACCAAACCCCTGCTCCTCCAGACGTTTTCTGGTCTTTGCCGACTCTTCCGGGTCCACATCCGTGGCATACATATGCCCCTTACCCTGCAGACACTGCAACATGGCTTTCGTATGACCACCATAGCCAAGAGTCGCATCAAATCCGATCTGTCCCGGCTGGATCTTCAGAAAATCCAGGATCTCATCCACCATAATAGAGATATGCATTCCTGCCGGAGTATTTCCCTTCTGGATCACATGCTGGATCGTATCCTGATATTTTTCAGGCTGCAGCTCCTTATATTTTTCTTCAAATTTCTTCGGGTATTTTCCCTTATATCGTACACGGCGCTTATGCGGCGTCTGTGGATTCTGTTCCATATTCATCCATTCCTTCTCATCAAAAATCTGTGATCATGCGTTTTTTTCAAAAGAAATAAAGACAAGCGAACTAAGCAATAACATATAAGGATAAAACAGCAACGGTAAAATATCAAATGCATTGATCGTTTCACCAAGTCCTGTTGCAGCTGAGATCGCAACGAGCATCTGTGCTCCATAGGGAAGGATTCCCTGGAAAACACAGGAAAACGTATCCAGGATAGATGCTGCTTTCTTATTGCTGATTCCATAATTTCCTGACATTTCCTTCGCAATCGGATTGGCCATAACGATCGCAACCGTATTATTTGCTGTTGCAATATCCATCAGACCAACCAGCAGCCCCATTCCAAGAAGTCCGCCTTTTCTTCCCTTGAATACCTTTTTTATCCAGTATAACAGAGCTGCAAATCCACCGTATTCTTTGATCAAGGCACAGATTGCAGCTACCAGTAAGGCAACCATACTGGTTTCAAACATTCCTGCCGCACCATCTCCCATATTTCCAAGCAGATCTGTTGGCACTATCATTCCGGTTGCTATCATGATGATGGATCCACTTACAATACCCGTGATCAGTACCAGAAATACATTCAGACCGATGATTCCTCCTGCCAGTACCAGAATATAAGGAATCGTCTGTATCAGATGATATTCTTCCTGAACAAAGCCACCACTGTAGTTCTTTACAGATAACATGCAGATGATGACCAGACTGGCAACTGCTGCCGGAAGTGCAATGAAGAAATTCTCCTTAAATTTATCTGTCATTTTACAACCTTGTCCATTGCATGCGGCAATTGTCGTATCAGATATAAAAGACAGATTATCTCCAAACATTGCACCTCCCATTACTGTAGCAATACAAAGTGGTGTGGAAAATCCAGAAGCTCTGGATACCGCTATTCCAATGGGAACGATCAGTGTGATTGTTCCAACGGATGTTCCCATGGCCAGAGAGACAAAGCAGCTCACAACAAACAGAACAATCACTGCAAACTGAGGTGGGATCAGCGACAATATAAAATATGCCACACTGTTGGCAGAGGATCTTCCGACTACTCCCACAAAAATTCCTGCCAGCATAAATATAATGATCATTGTAATAATATTAGGGTCACTGATTCCCTCACCCATTACTTTTAGTTTGTCATTCAATTTGAGTGACCGGTTCTGCAGACATGCAACAAACAATGCCATCAAAAATATAACGACAACAGGGATTTTATAAAATCCCATCTCAATCTCCAGGCCATATTCAAATAGTATACCCAGACCTAAATATAAGACTACAAACACTGCAATTGGTAATAATGCTTTTGCATTTCTTTTTTCCATGTATCTAACCCTTCCTTTAAACCCTTTATCCTCTAATATACCAAAAAAATGCAGGTTTGCAAATCATAAAATATTCTGATTAACTTCTGAGCAGTCATGTTACAGATAAGCTAGTTATAAACAGCTGCGCTTAACTCCAACAAATACAGCTGAAGATCTGGGATGAAGCCAATACTCGGTGATGGCTGCGCTGAAATTTTCTTCTCCTGATCCATCCAGTGCGGTATCTGCAAAACATCTCCACTCATACTCTGGCGGAAGCTTTGGCAGCTCAAACTTCTGCTTCTCCCAATACACATTCAGTGCCAGATATACAAGGTCTTCTCCCTGTGCAGTCTTGCCTGCATAGCAGACTGCCAGAGCCTTTGTATCCTGGTCAATGGCACGCTCCCACGGTCGGTCCGTATGAACACTGACTGCTGGAAAACCAGTCTCTGACAATCCCTGATCGCTCCGAATCACCGCATGTTCTCTTCTGAACCAGATCATTTTTCTGAAAAATTGATAAAGCTCCTGGTTCATATCCAGCCGTGTCCAGTCCAGCCAGGAGATCTCATTATCCTGACAATAGGGATTATTGTTGCCAAAACGGGTGTCGCCAAATTCATCTCCCGCAAGAAACATGGGTGTTCCACGGCTGCACATTAAAGTCATGCAGGCATTTTTCATCATTCTGAGACGGAGTTTACGGATCTCAGGATCCATGGTCTCTCCTTCCACTCCACAGTTCCAGCTTCGGTTATCATCTGCTCCATCAGAATTGTTCCATCCATTGGCTTCATTATGTTTTCCATTATAAGAATACAGATCCCAGAGAGAAAACCCATCATGACAGGTGAGGAAATTAATGGAAGAATCATATCCTTTATACTGACCGGTATACAGATCCAAAGAGCCGGTAAGTCTGTTTGCTGCTGCCTGGGCAAACCAGTAGTCTCCTTTCAGAAAGCTTCTCATGTCATCCCTGTATTTCCCATTCCACTCTGCCCAGCGGGTATAAGCAGGAAAACTGCCCACCTGATAAAGTCCACCGGCATCCCAGGCCTCCGCAATCAGCTTCACATTTCGAAGAACAGGATCTCCGGCCAGATTTTTCAAAAGAGGTGGCTGATTCATAGGCGAACCGTCTTCATTTCTCCCCAGAATACTGGCCAGATCAAACCGAAAACCATCCACATGGTATTCAATCGTCCAATACCGCAGACATTCAAGGATCATCTGCTGCACCACCGGATGATTACAGTTCAGTGTATTACCACAACCACTGAAATTATAATACCAGCCTTCAGGTGTCAGCATATAATAAACTCTGTTATCGAACCCTTTGAATGAGAAGAACGGTCCTTTTTCATTTCCTTCTGCCGTGTGATTAAATACAACATCCAGAATCACCTCTATGCCATTGGCATTCAGTTCACGAATCAAGTTTTTCAGTTCATCGCCTTCCCGATTGAACTCTTTATCTGCAGTATAACTGGTATTCGGCGCAAAAAAACTCACGGGATTATATCCCCAGTAATCCAGAAGCGTCCTGTCGTTGACTTCACGCCTTCCCATGGTCTCATCAAACTCAAAGACAGGCATCAGTTCTACCGCAGTGATTCCAAGTTCCTTCAGATACGGGATTTTTTCTCTGATTCCTTCAAAAGTTCCCGGATGACTGACTCCAGAAGAGGCATCCTTCGTAAAACCGCGGACATGAAGTTCATAAATGATCAGATCCTGAATGGGTCTGACCGGATCCACATGATTTCCCCAGTCAAAGTCATTGACCACCACCCGCGCCCGATATTCATGATCCTGATTAGGCTGTTCACCCCATATGCTCTGACCGGTGACCGCTCTTGCATAAGGATCCAGAAGCGGCTTCGTTTTATCAAAAATCAGACCTTTTTCCGGTATGCAAGGACCGTCCACCCGATAAGCATACTCAAAATCACAGATATCCAGATCAAAAACAATCATGGAATACACACTTCCGATCCGGTAGTGTTTCGGGAAAGGCAGAATTGCATAGGGTTCCTTTTCTCCCCGGTGATATAGAAGAAGCTCCACGGCCGTGGCTTCCAGAGAACAGACTGTAAAATTTACGCCTTCCCTGAGAGCCGTTGCTCCATTAATCCCATAAAACCCAGGACGTACATCATATCCATTGACTTTATCTAAAGGTATGAGATGCTTTTCCTCTGCTGCAACCATTTTCTTCCCGTCCATAATTTGATTCCTTTCCATCTAGTTTTGATTTATTTTAGACAAAAATACCCCGTTGGTTTCCCAACGAGGCATCAAAGATATTTTACTCTACTTTTGAAAACTGATCTTTACCAACTGAGCACAGAGGACACTCAAAATCTTCCGGAACATCCTCCCATTTGGTACCTGGTGCAATGCCGCCTTCCGGATATCCTTGCTCCTCATCATATTCCCATCCACAAACGTCACATACATATTTCATTACGAGTTCCTCCTTTTCAAAATCATTTTTTAATAATAGTATTTGTTACTAATATTGTTTATATATACCTTCCTTGCATTTGTCAAGGTAAAATAATAATTATTCCTGTTTTGGCTTCCCATTGGTGTGATTCTCTATCTGCAGCTGCTTCTCCAGCACCGACTGCTTGGCAAGAATGACATTGACCTTATCGTATAGATCCTCAATCATAATCTCTGTTTTTAAGTTGACCTTGTAGTCGTTTTCAGCTCTGCGACGATCCTTTTCCTCTTGACGGTTCTGGCTCATCATGATCAACGGGGCCTGGATTGCCGCTACGCAGGAAAGAACCAGATTAAGCAGAATAAACGGATACGGATCAAATGCCTTGGATGCCAGCACGGCATTGACGATCATCCAAAGAACAAGGACACCAGTAAAAGAAAAAATGAATGCCCAGCTCCCTGCAAATTTTGCAATTGCATCTGCTGCACGCTGCCCCAGGGTGTACTTTTCCTTGCCACTTTCAGGACTGACTGAAATCTTACTGTCCGCCAGCAGATTCAGCACCTCTTCGTCAGTCATATCATGGCGGATATCCTTAAGTACCTCTTTTAACAGCTTTCTGTTTTCTTTCATGATAATATCTCCCCTTCATCAGATCAGTGCCGGTGTCTGTGCCAGAATTGATACAATCGCAACTGCCGCCAGAATCACTGCAACTATCACCACTACCATTATGATTTTTCTTTTCATGATACACCTGTTCTTTCTTATACGTATGAAACACCTGCAAAACATTTCTAATAACCATGTCGATATTCTGTGACCAGCACGATTATCTGCCCTCAGTATAAATCACCTGTCTCACTGCGTCAACGACCATCATTTCACATAATTTGTCTTGACTTTCCTTATTCTTTATCGTATTATTTGATACAGTTCAAAAAAATACTATTTAAAAGGAGGTATCTATGACTCCATCGACATTTGTAGCTTTTTTTCATGATGTATTGAATGCTTACAATAAAATGTGTGAACCTATTCTTCACGAATTTGACATTCCACAAGTATCTTTTGACATTTTAATGTTTCTCAACAACAATCCTGAATTATGTACTGCCCAGCAGATAAGCGAATTTCGGAAAATAAAAAAGAACTTAGTGTCTGTCCATGTTGATAAACTGGTAACTGCCGGTTATCTGCAGAGAGGATCCGTGACCGGAGACAGACGAAAGGTTTTACTCTCCTGCACCGAAAAGGCGCAGCCAATTCTGAAAGCCGGACTGGAAATGCAACAGAATTTCAATCAGAAGCTTACCCGGAATATCCCTGAAGAACAGATACATATTTATAAAGAAATCATTGACTCTATGGCAGTGAATGCATGCCAGATGCTGAATGAATAACACAAAATACCAAAAGGAGGTACTATCCATGCAGGATAACAAAGATTTTCTTGGGACAGAACCGATCGGAAAATTGCTTCTTAAGCTGTCTATCCCGACCGTAATCGCCCAGCTTATCAATATGCTTTATAATATCGTAGACCGCATCTATATCGGTCATATACCAGGCAATGGCAGTCTGGCTCTCACCGGAGTCGGAGTCTGTATGCCAATCATCATGATTGTTTCTGCTTTTGCGGCACTGGTCAGCTCCGGTGGTGCACCAAGAGCATCTATTTATATGGGAAAACGGGACAATCAGTCAGCAGAACAAATATTAAGCAACTGCTTCGTTCTCCAGATTGTTGTTTCCTTTATTCTGACTGCTGTCTTACTAATCTGGAGTGAAGATATATTACTGGCTTTTGGTGCAAGTGAAAATACGATCAGCTATGCAGTTGATTATATGCATATCTATGCGATCGGTACGCTATTTGTTCAGCTGACTCTTGGTATGAATGCTTTTATTACTGCACAGGGCTTCACAACAACTTCTATGATTTCCGTTCTGATCGGTGCTATTTGCAATATTACGCTGGATCCTATATTCATCTTTGGTTTTCACATGGGTGTAAAAGGTGCAGCCCTGGCAACCGTTCTGTCACAGGCGGTTTCCACAATCTGGGTAATCTTTTTCCTTTGCGGTAAAAAAACACAGCTTCATCTTAGGAAAAAATATATGCATCTGGAAGCCAAGGTCATTATTCCTTGCGTTACACTTGGACTTGCTACTTTCATTATGCAGGCAAGCGAAAGTGTTGTAACGGTTTGCTTTAATTCATCCCTGCTCCGTTATGGCGGAGATATTGCAGTCGGAGCCATGACCATTTTAACCAGCGTGATGCAGTTTGCTATGCTGCCTCTTCAGGGAATCGCACAGGGATCACAGCCTATTTCCAGTTATAATTACGGAGCTAAAAATGCGGACAGGGTAAAGAAAACATTCCGTTTACTGCTGACTACCTGCTTAACCTACTCCATATCACTCTGGGCAGCTGTACAGCTTGTTCCCGAAATATTTGTAGGCATCTTTACTGCTGATGCAAGTCTCGTTGACTTTACTGCACCAATGCTGAAAATTTACCTGGGCGGTCTGTTCCTGTTTGGTATCCAGATTGCATGCCAGATGACATTTACCTCCCTTGGCAAAGCAGCCAACTCCATCATTGTTGCTGTTGTCCGAAAATTTGTATTATTGCTCCCGCTTATTTACATCATGCCTCACATGGTATCCAACCCAACCACAGGCGTATATATGGCAGAGCCAATCGCTGATATTATTGCTGTACTCTTTACTTCCGTTTTATTTTCAGTACAGTTTAAAAAAGCACTTGCAGAGATTCAGAAGTAAATTATGTAAAAGGACGGCTCAGCGCCAGGAATTTCTTATCTGACTGAATACTCTGTGTCAAGAACTGACTGTCCCGAAACAGCGCATAGGTCGTGACTGGCGCAGGTACATTCTGTGCAGATTCTTTGTCAGTAATATGGATAGCTTTGAACGGGATTCCATGTTCCTTCGCCACTTCCTGCACCCTTGGCACCCAATAATAGGTGTAAGGACACTGGTCGGTGTAATAGAGGACAAAACCGGTTTCCTCAGTCGCCGGATGCTTCGCACATTCCCGGAACTTTGGCATCTGTGCGCTCGGTTCCATGGGAAGATACATGAGATTGATCCCGCAGTCGGATATGTCTGCCACACAGAAACCCTTATAAGTAAGGAATTTCGGGTCAGCGAGAAATTCACGCTTCCGGCCCTCTGCACACAGAATGCAAATACCTTTCTTCCCTTGCGCCTTAGCATCACGGATACATGCCTCCAGCAGATCATTTGAGTATCCATGTCCCTTCATGGAGCCGGACACCCAGAGGCAGTTAATGTAGAGATAGCCGTCTGCCTCAATAGGCACCCATGCGTTTTCAGCCGGAATATATTCGATAAAGCATTTTCCGCGTTCCTCGCTGCGATAGAAAACAAGTCCATCATCAAAGCGTTGTCTCAGCCATTCCTTTTTTGCAACACTCTGCTTGCCGGACATGGCGCAGCAGATATGTTCCTTGTCAATATTTTCTTTTGTGATACGAATATAGTTCATCCGTTATTCCTCCTGATCAAAACAGCTGTCCCGGCAGCTTCTGCTTTTCTTTTGCTGAAAAAGTGGCTTCAAAAAAGGACGCAGCGCATGACCGGCTTTGCGATCAGCACTGCGTCTTAGCGTCTGGCTGTTTGGTTTCAATGATAAAATT
>OGIO01001054.1_pt1 | contig 26431 bp, 20 predicted proteins | sample 1571841 | NCBI WGS metagenome assembly OGIO01 (sample SAMEA2582111, study PRJEB24529) | metagenome | biome: Human gut stool | place: China | collected 2011
GCTTTGACGATTGGTTTGCAGCGGTCTGAGGGAGGGAACATCTATGGCATCTATTATGAAACGTGGCAACACGTATTCCGTCCGATACAACTACAAAGATCATGCTGGCAAGCCCTGCAAGGGCTGGGAAACCTTCAAGACCAAGGCCGAAGCGCAGGAGCGCAAGATCACGGTGGAGAAGGAACTGCTGGACGGCACCTTCCTCGTGCCCGACACCATGACGGTCGAGGAGATGCTCTACAAGTGGATTCCCATTCAGTCCAGCAAACACAAGTGGTCTCCCAAGACCTACACCCAATCTGTGGCGATGGTGCAGAACCTCATCGTGCCGTATATCGGAAAGCGGAAGGTGCAAGACCTCCGCACCTATGACATTGAGCAGTTCTACGCCACCCTGAGCCAAACCCCCTGTGGCCAGTACGTTCACGGCGAGAAGCGGGAGCTGACGGAAAATCAGAAGAAACGGCTGTTATCCAGCACGTCAATTCACGAAGTCCACACGCTCCTGAAAACTGCCTTTTCGTATGCCGTTGACTGGGATCTGATCCACAAGTCGCCTACTCCCCGTGAAGCCCCCAAGATCAACACCGAAGAACGCACCATCTGGGATGAGCGCACCATGTTGGCGGCGCTGCAGACCATCGAGAACCCTGCCCTGCATCTGGCGGTTCACATGAGCATGATCCTCTCCTTGCGAGAGGGTGAGATCCTCGGCTTGCAGCCGGGAGACCTCGATTTTGACGCAGCAAACGGACGGGGAACTATCTCGGTGAACAAAGCCCTGCAGCGTGCCGACAAGGTCGCCTTGTCCAAGATTGATCCTACCCAGATCTACCACACCTTCCCGGACAGACGGGAGGGGAGCAAGTCCTCGCTGATCCTCAAGCGGACTAAGACCAAAAAGTCCAACCGCATCCTGTACATGACCAAGCCCTTGAAAGAGGAGCTTCTGGCATGGCTGGAAAAGATGAAGCAGGACGAGCAGAGCGCCCCGGAAAAGTACAGCAACTGCGGTCAGCTGTTCCGCTTACCAGACGGCTTACCCATTGCCCCGGACGTTCTGACCAAGTGGTACCGTATGTGGCGGGCAGAGCACCCGGAGTTTGAGAAGATCGTGTTCCACGGTCTGCGCCATTCCAGTGCCACCTACCAGCTGCTGCAGTCTGGCGGTGACTTCAAATCGGTGCAGGGCAACACCGGCCATGCAACCGCCACCGTCCTGATGGACACCTACGCTCACACGCAGGACAAGCCCCGGTTGGAGTTGACAGAGAAGATCGAAGCCGACTTCTACACGCAGGATGTGGCCGGTGCAAAGCCGCAGGAACCCCCGGAAAACAAAACGCCGGTGGCAACAAAAATCACGGGTAAAATGATCCTTGAAGCCATCCGGCAGATGGACGCAGAGGAGCGCCGCGAGCTGACGCGGGTGCTCTTCGCGTAAAATTCTCTTTTTTGTGCAGCGAAATACACGCTGTGCAAGCGATGCAAAGAGTTCATGGCTTTTTTGTAAAGTGTGCAGGAGATGTGCAAAAGTGTGCAGACTCTGCCAGAAAAACAAAAAAGCCATGAAATCTTTCGATTTCACGGCATTTTCTGGTGCGATGGAAGGGACTCGAACCCCCGGCCTACTGATTCGTAGTCAGTCACTCTATCCAGCTGAGCTACCAACGCATACGTTCCGGTCGGAACATGATGTATTTTATCACGCAGAGTCGGGTTTGTCAACAGGTTTTTTGAATTTTTTCGATTCTTTTTTGAATAGAGCGTCTTTTCGGACTTTTTTCTATATCATATCAAAGGGCCCATCAGCCCTCCTGTGCGAGGCGCTGGGCGATCTTCACGCCGGTGGGCGTGGCGGCAAGGCCGCCCTGGCCGGTCTCGCGCAGGTCCGGGGAGAGCAGACTGCCCACGCGGCCCATGGCGTCAATGACCTCGTCGCAGGGGATGGCATAGTCCACCCCGGCCAGCGCCATATTGGCGCAGGACACGGCGTTCACGGCACCCACTACGTTGCGCTTGACGCAGGGCACCTCCACCAGGCCCGCCACAGGGTCGCACACCAGGCCCAGCAGGTTGCCCAACGCCATGGCGGCAGCGACGGCGCACTGTTCCGGTGTGCCGCCCTTCAGGCTGCACAGGGCAGCGGCGGCCATGGCGCTGGCAGCGCCCACCTCGGCCTGACAGCCGCCCTCGGCACCGGCCAGTGTGGCCCGGGCTGCAATGACCTGCCCGAAGCCTGCTGCCACATAGAGAGCCTCACAGACGGCCTCTTCGTCCGCTTCTCCGGCGCGGGCCAGCGGCAGCAGCACCGCCGGGAGCACGCCGCAGCTGCCCGCCGTGGGGGCCGCCACGATCCGCTTCATGCAGGCGTTGCACTCGGCGGTCTTGAGGGCCTCGGCGGTCACCGCGGACAGGTAATCGCCGCCCAGCAGCTTTCCTTCTTTGTGAGCCTGTTCCACCTTGGCGGCATCGCCGCCGGAAAGCCCGCTGCGGCTTCGCTGGGCCGGGTCGTACTCCCGGCTGGTGGCCTGCATCACCTGCCACAGGTGGTGCATGGCCGCACGGCTTTGTTCCTCGGTCAGGCGGCTCTCTTCCAGGTCGCTGCGCAGCACGGCTTCGGCCAGCGTGATCTTCTGGCTGCGGGCGGCCGCCAGCATCTCTTCACAGGACAAAAACGACACGGCTCATTCCTCCATTCCTTCCGGCTCGTCCACATTCAGGCAGGTGACCTTGAGCAGGCCCGGCATCACGGCCAGCTGCTGTTCCAGCGTGTGGGGGATGTGGGAGTCGCATTCCAGCACCATGACCGCGTAGCGGCCCACCGCCGCCCGGAACACCTGCATGGACGCAATGTTGATGCGCCGCAGCGCCAGCGACATGGTCACCTCGGCGATGCAGCCGGGGGTGTCCTCGTTGTGGATGATCAGGGTGTTGCTGTCGCCGCCGAAGTCGGCGGGCACCCCGTCGATCTCGGTGACCCGAATGCGGCCGCCGCCCACCGACGCGGCCTTGAGCGACAGCTCCCGGCCGCTGCGGGCGGTAAGATGGAGCACCGCCGTATTGGGGTGGGCGCTGCGCAGCTCCACTGGGTGGATCGTAAAGGCCATGCCCTGTTCCTCTGCCAGCGCAAAGCTGTCCGGCAGGCGGGGATCATCCGGGCGCAGGCCCAGCAGGCCCGCCACCAGCGCCCGGTCGGTGCCGTGGCCCTTGCCGGTGGTGGCAAAGCTGCCGTACAGGCCGATGTCCGCCTTTGCCGGCACCTCGCCCAGCAGCTTCTGGGCCGTGTAGCCGATCCGCGCGGCACCGGCGGTATGGCTGGAGGACGGCCCGATCATCACCGGGCCCAGAACGTCGAAAAGTCGCATGACATCTACATCCTTTCTCTGTCCCGCCGGGGGAGGGCGGGGCAAAAATACCAGAATGGCATATTTTATGATTTTTATTATACCGCTTTTCGCTATCTTGTGCTATAATAACTTTACTATATGTTTGAAATTGCGTCCTGGCAGGGACACAGGGGCCGGGCCGGACATGCCGCAGGGCATGGTGCGCAGCCCGGTATTCCCCTGCAGAGGACAACACGGAGGGTAAATCCTATGAAACTGGTAAGCGTGGAAACTCCTGAAAAGAGCGTCTGCAAAATGACCTTCAGCGCCACCGCCGAAGAACTGGAAGCCGCATCCAACGCGGTGTATGAGCGCACCCGCGCCAACTATACGATCAAGGGCTTTGAAAAAGGCGAGGCCGACCGTGCCCAGATCGAGGCCGACCGCGGTGAGCACACCTTCTGGTACGACGCCATCAACGACCTGATGGACAAGGACGTGCCCGCACTGTACGACGCTGCGCTGACCGAGCACGGCTTCCACCCGGTGGACGAGCCCAGCTACGACCTGGTGAGCGTGAAAAAGGACGAGGGCTTTGTAGCCACCGCCACCGTGGCCCTGCAGCCGGAGCTGAACCTGACCCAGACCACCGGTTTTGTGGTGGAGTGCGTCACTCCCGCCGTGACCGACAAGGAGATCGACGCGGTGCTGGAGCGCCGCCGCAATGCCGCCGCCGAGCTGGTGCCCCACAAGGGCCCGGCCGTGAAGGGCAACGTGGTGCACATGGACTTTGAGGGCCTGCTGGACGGCGTGGCCTTCCAGGGCGGCACCGCACAGAACCAGTCCGTGCAGCTGGGCAGCGGCCGCATGATCCCCGGCTTTGAGGACGGCATCCTGGGCCACAAGGCAGGCGACGAATTCGACATCCACGTCACCTTCCCGGAGCGCTACCATGCAAAGGACCTGGCCGGCAAGGCTGTGGTGTTCAAGATCAAGCTGCACGACGTGTGCGTGCGCCAGCTGCCTTCCATGAACAGCGACTTTGCCAAGAAAGTGGGCGGCGTGGACACCATGGAGGAGTTCCGCGAGAAGGTGCGCAAGCAGCTGTACGACGGCCGTCACGGCGGTGCACTGAACCGCGCCAAGGATCAGGTGCTGGCCAAGCTGGCCGACGCCGCTGAGGGCGAGCTGCCCAGCGTTCTGGTGGAGAGCACCTACCAGCAGGAGATGCAGAACGTGCAGCAGCAGCTGCAGATGCAGCGCATGACCCTGAACAGCTATCTGAGCCAGATCCACGAGACCCGTGAGAGCTTTACCGCCAAGCTGCACGCCGGCGCCGAGAAGAACACCCGTGCCCGCATGGCTCTGCTGCAGATCGCACAGCAGGAAAATCTGGTGCCCACCGACGAGGAGATCGACAAGATGATCGCCGAGCGTGCCGAGCGCACCAAAAAGACCGTGGATGAGATCCGTGAAAAGACCAACATCCCCGCTCTGAAGCGCACCGAGGCCATCCGCCGCGCTGCCGACTGGGTGATCGAGCGCTCCACCATCGAGGAAAAGTAAATCCGTAAAAACCAAAACCGCCTGTGCAGATGCACAGGCGGTTTTGGTTATTGGAAAGATTCTTTTATGCCAGCAGCTTGAAGCCCATGATGACGATGCCCAGCACCACCAGCACGACGCCGGTGGCACGGTTCAGGGTCTTGGGGGTGGCCTTGTTGGCAAACACAGCTGCAATGCGCGCCCACAGCAGGGTAAACAGCACGCACAGCACCCAGACGCCCCAATCCGGTGCGCCGCCGATCATGAAGTGGGAGACTGCACCGGTCAGGGCGGTGAAAGTCATGATGAACACGCTGGTGCCCACGGCCGTCTTGAGCTCATAGCCCAGCACGCTGGTGAGGATGAGCAGCATCATCATGCCGCCGCCCGCACCGATGAATCCGCAGATGAAGCCGATGAGCATGCCGCACACCAGCGACTGGACAGCCCGCTTTTTGGCGCTGACGCCCTGCATGGCTTCCTTGGTGGTCATGACCGGGCGCATGATGAACTTGATGCCCAGCAGGAAGGTCATGAACACCGAAAAGCTGCCCATGGTGGCCGAGGGCACCTTGCTGGCCACCCAGCTGCCCACCACCGTAAAGGTGAGCACGCTGGCCATCATGATGAGGCCGTTTTTGATGTCGAGGTTCTTGTTTTTATGGTAGGTGTAGGCCGAGACCGCGCTGGCCAGCACGTCCGACGACAGGGCGATGCCCACCGCCATATAGGGGTCCATGTGCAAAAAGGTGATGAGCATGGGGGTGATCACCGCTGCTGCGCTCATGCCGGCAAAGCCGGTGCCAAGGCCGGCCCCCATGCCGGCAAAAAAGGTGACCAGAACGGGAAACAACACGTTCATCTCATGCATTCTCCTTTAAAATATCGTCCAGATTTTTCCCGATGATTTCCATGGTCCGGAAAAAGGCCTCCCGGGTCGGCTCGTCGGTGTTGGTCAGCAGCCGCGCAAAGAACGCATTCTGCACCGCGCGGCCCCGCTCGATGACCGGGCGGGCCTTTTCGGTGCAGAGCAGCTCGGTCTTGCGGCGGTCGCCCGCAACGGCGCGCCGTTCCAGATACCCCTCCTTCACCAGCCGGTCTACATTCATCGACACCAGATTTGCCTTGATATGGCGAAACTCCACGATGTCGCTGGCCGTTCTGCGGTCCGGGTTGTTGGCAAGGAACATCAGGATATCAAAGGCCGTCTGCGGCAGCTTCAGCTCCTGACACAGGGGCTTGCAGACCGCATTGTAGGCCTGTGCGGTCTTGATGGCAAATTCCATGTTCGGATTCACGCCGAGTTCTCCTTTCATTTTTGAATCATTCATTTTTGAAGTATTATAGTGCAGCCGCCGGAGATTGTCAAGGGGGGGGCGGGAGACGAACCCTTTCCGTCACGGCTTACGCCGTGCCACCTCCCCCGAAAGGGGGAGGTCTATTACAGCTAACCGATAGATGAATAAAAGCTCCCCCCTCGGGGGAGCTGGCAAATCCGCAGGATTTGACTGAGAGGGTTCCCAAAACCCACAAAAAGGGACAGCGGAAAGCCTCCGGGCCTTTCGCTGTCCCTTTTATAACCTTTTATATTGTCTTAGAACACCATCACGGCCACAAGCCGCACCAGCAGGGCGCAGACCCAGGCCACGACACACTGGTTCACCACCATAATGGTGGCCCACTTGCCGCCAAGTTCCCGCTTGACTGCGGCCACAGCCGCAATGCAGGGGGTGTACAGCAGGCAGAACACCAGCAGGGGAGCCGCCTGTGCCGGGGTCAAAGCCGCCGACAGGGCGGCGGTGGAACCAAAGAGGATCAGCAGGGTGGACACCACGCTCTCCTTGGCCATAAAGCCGGTGATGAGGGCTGTGGACACCCGCCAGTCGGCAAAGCCCAGCGGGGCGAACAGCGGGGCGATATCGCCGGCGATCTGTGCCAGGATGCTGTCCTGCGGGTAGGCCGTCAGGCTGAGCTGCAGGTCAAAGTTCTGCAGGAACCAGATGACGATGGTGGCCGCAAAGATGACCGTAAAGGCCTTCTGCAGGAAGTCCCGGGCCTTTTCCCACAGCAGCTGGGCCACGTTTTTCAGGCCGGGCAGGCGGTAGTTGGGCAGCTCCATCACAAAGGGCACCGCCTCGCCCTGGAACACGGTGCTCTTGAGCAGCAGCGCCGCCAGCACGCCCACCACGATGCCGCCAAAGTACAGCAGCACCATGACAAGGCCCGCATAATCCGGGAAGAACGCTGCCGCAAACAGGCTGTAGATGGGCAGCTTTGCCGAGCAGCTCATGAACGGGGTGAGCAGGATGGTCATTTTGCGGTCGCGCTCCGAGGGCAGGGTGCGGCTTGCCATGACGCCGGGCACCGTGCAGCCAAAGCCGATGAGCATGGGCACGATGCTGCGGCCGGACAGGCCGATGCGGCGCAGCAGTTTGTCCATCACAAAGGCCACGCGGGCCATGTAACCGGTGTCCTCCAGCATGGACAGGAAGAAGAACAGCACCACGATGATGGGCAAAAAGCTCAGCACGCTGCCCACGCCGGTAAAAACACCGTCAATGATCAGGGAATGGATCGCTTCGTTGATGTTCCAGTTGGTCAGCAGGGTGTCCACCGCACCGGTCAGGGCGTCGATGCCGACTTCCATCAGGTTCTGGAAGAACAGGCCGATGACGTTGAAGGTGAGGTAGAACACCAAACCCATGATGGCGATAAACGCCGGGATGGCAGTGTACTTGCCGGTGAGGAACTTGTCGATGCGGTTGGAGCGCAGCTGCTCCTTGCTCTCGTGGGGCTTGACCACCGTCTGGGCCACCAGCTCCTGAATGAAGGAGAAGCGCATATCCGCAATGGCGGCAGCGCGGTCCAGGCCGCGCTCCTGCTCCATCTGCACGATGATGTGCTCGATCATCTCTTTTTCGTTCTGGTCCAGCTTCAGGGCTTCCTCAATGCGGTGGTCGCCCTCCACCAGCTTGGTGGCGGCAAACCGCACCGGGATGCCCGCCGCCTTGGCGTGATCCTCGATGAGGTGGATGATGCCGTGGATGCAGCGGTGCACCGCGCCGCCGTGGTCATCCTCACTGCAGAAGTCCATGCGGCCGGGCCGCTCCTGATATTTTGCCACATGCACGGCATGGTCCACCAGCTCGTCCACGCCCTCATTCTTGGCAGCCGAAATGGGGATGACCGGGATGCCCAGCATGGATTCCATCTTGTTGATGCGCACCGTGCCGCCGTTGCCGCGCATCTCGTCCATCATGTTCAGGGCCAGCACCATGGGGGTGTCCAGCTCCATGAGCTGCATGGTCAGGTAGAGGTTGCGCTCGATGTTGGTGGCATCCACGATGTTGATGATGCCGGTGGGCTTTTCGCCGATGATGAACTGCCGGGTGACGATCTCCTCGCTGGAGTAGGGCGACATGGAGTAGATGCCCGGCAGATCGGTGACCTCCGTTTCCGGGTGGCCCTTGATGGCACCGCTCTTGCGGTCCACCGTCACACCGGGGAAGTTGCCCACATGCTGGTTGGAACCGGTGAGCTGGTTGAACAGGGTGGTCTTGCCGCAGTTCTGATTGCCGGCCAGCGCAAACGTCAGGGTCGTGCCGTCCGGCAGGGGATGCTCGCCCTTTTTGATGTGGTACTTGCCGCCCTCGCCCAGGCCCGGGTGATCCACCATCTTATCATCCACCAAAGCGGGGGCCGCCGGAACCTTTTCGGTGGGGGTAATGCCGATCTGTGCGGCGTCATCCAGGCGCAGGGTCAGCTCATAGCCGTGGATGCGCAGCTCCATGGGGTCGCCCATAGGGGCCAGCTTGATCAGGGTGACCTGCGCCCCCGGAACAAGGCCCATATCCAGAAAATGCTGCCGCAGGGCCCCGGTGCCGCCCACCGTGTCCACCACCGCGCTCTTGCCGATCTGCAATTCTTTCAGTGTCATATTTCATGCTCCTCTTGAGCCATATTGTTAGTTTATGTTAACAATAGTAATATAGGCTAACTCTGTGTCGTTGTCAATAGAAGAGCAGAGAAAATACGATTTAAAATAGCCTCCGCTTCGCTCTGGCTATATCAGCGGAAATACTATTTTTAAGTTTGCAAATCCGGCAGGGCTGCGGCCCTGCCGGATTTGCCTTTTCACAGATGGGGTCGTTACGGATGATGGCATCGGCTGCTGCCGGCTTTGCAGCCGACGCGCAGCAGGAACAGCAGAACAGTTACCGGCAGCAGATGCCGCTTCCCGTTACGACCCTCTGGTGAAAATGCGTTTGGAGCGGCCCGCAGGCCGCGACAAACGCCAATATAAAAATAAATTTTCCGCTGAATATCCCCAGAGCGAAGCGGAGGGGATTTCCAATCGTTCCGTAACCAAAAAAGCCGTGCACTCTTTTCAGAGAATGCACGGCTTTTGGAAATCATGCGTTACTTTGCGGTGTTGTAACCGTCGGGGTTCTTCTGCTGCCAGTTCCAGCTGTCGGCGCACATGTCCTCAATGCCGTACTGTGCCACCCAGCCCAGCTCGTTCTTGGCCTTGGTGGGGTCGGCGTAGCACTCAGCGATATCGCCAGGGCGGCGCGGGTCGATGACGTAGGGGATCTGCTTGCCGCAGGCCTTTTCAAAGGCGTGGAGCACTTCCAGCACGCTGTAGCCCTTGCCGGTGCCCAGGTTGCAGATGAACAGGCCGCAGTTCGTTTCCAGCTTGCGGATGGCGCACACATGGCCGCGGGCCAGGTCCACCACATGGATGTAGTCGCGCACGCCGGTGCCGTCCGGGGTGGGGTAGTCGTTGCCGAACACATGCACCTTTTCCAGCTTGCCGACCGCCACCTTGGCGATGTAGGGCATCAGGTTGTTGGGGATGCCGTTGGGGTCCTCGCCGATGAGGCCGGACTTGTGGGCACCGATGGGGTTGAAGTAGCGCAGCAGGGCCACGTTCAGGCTGGGGTCGGCCTTGCAGACATCCTGCAGGATGCGCTCAGTGAAAGCCTTGGTGGTGCCGTAGGGGTTGGTGGTGGCACCCACGGGGAAGTCCTCGGTGATGGGCACGCTGGCGGGGTCGCCGTAGACGGTGGCCGAGGAGCTGAACACGAAGTTCTTGCAGTTGTGGCGGCGCATCACGTCCAGGATGACCAGCGTGCAGTTGAGGTTATTATAGTAGTATTCGATGGGCTTGGACACGCTCTCGCCCACCGCCTTGTAAGCGGCAAACTGGATGACGGCGGTGATGTCCGGGCACTCGGTGAAGATCTTCTCCACGTCCTCGTGCTTGGTCATGTCCGCATTGTAGAAGCGGAAGTCCTTGCCGGTGATCTGCTTCACGCGGTCCAGCACCACGGGGGAAGCGTTATAATAGTTATCTGCCACGACCACGTCATAGCCGGCATTCAGAAGTTCGATGCAGGTGTGGCTGCCGATATAGCCGGCACCGCCGGAAACCAAAATTGCCATAGTCCAGTACCTCTCTCACTTATCACTTGTTCAGCTGCGGCCGGGCGCGTCCCGGCCTGCTTAAAGAATACAACGTTCTCTGCGCAGAATCAAGGGACGCGGTTTTTATTTACATGTAATTTTGTTGCATCTTCAATTTTGCAATTTCTGATTTCAAAGCATTTTTTGTCTGCCGCAAATGGATGGATGGCCCTCTTTGTGCAAATGGGAGAAAGAAAACGGACGGCTGTCCGTTTCCGGCAGCCGTCCGTTCTGAGTCGTTACAGTTTCCCGCACTGTTTGCCGGTGAAGAAACGCAGGGTGGTAGTGGCGCGGAACACCTTGCCGGCCCGCAGCACCGTGGAGGGGAACTCCGGGTGAGAGGGGCTGCAGGGGTAGTGCTGCGTTTCCAGCGCAAAGCCGCCGTATTTCTGCAGCGGCTTGCCGCCCTTGCCGGGGCTGGGGCAGTCCTGCAGGAAGTTGGCTGTGTACAGCTGGATGCCCGGCTGGGTGGTGTACAGCTTCATGCTGATGCCGGTCTTGTCGCTGGTGGCCCAGGCGCAGATGCTCTGGCTGGAACCGCGGGCGCGGTCGATGACATAGCAGTGGTCGTAGCCGCCGCCCACCATGGTGGTCTGGGCAAAGCCGGTGTCGATCTCCCGGCCGATGAGCTTGCCTGCGGTGAAGTCCATGGGCGTGTCCGCCACCGGCAGAATGGCACCGGTGGGGCAGCACTGATTGTTGCCTTCCAGATAGCGGGAGGCATAGATGCGCAGCTTCTGGTTCAGCACGTCGCCGCCGCCGTCCAGATTGAAGTAGCTGTGGTTGGTCAGGTTCACGATGGTGTCCGCGTCGGAAGAGACGCGGTAATCCATGCGGAATGCATTGTCCTCGGTGAGGGTATAGCGCACCGCGATCTTCAGGTTGCCGGGGAACCCGTCCTCGCCGTCAGGGCTCTCGGCCTCCATGAGCAGGGTGTCGCCAAAGGATTTGACCCGGTAGAGCTTGCGGCTGAAGCAGCCGTGGAGGTGGTTGGGGCCGTTGTTGGCCTCCAGCTGATAGGTCTTGCCCCCCACGGTAAATACTGCATTCTCGATGCGGTTGGCGTAGCGGCCCACAAAGGCACCGCAGCAGGTGCTGCCGGAGGAGTTGAAGTCCGCCTCGTAGTCTGCCATGGTGTCGTGACCCACCACCACGTCCACCGGGCCGTTTTTGGCCGGCACGATGATGCTTTTGATCACGCAACCGTAGTCCAGTACGCTGACGGTCAACCCACCGGGGTTGGACAGGATATATTCGGTAACATTCGCGCCCTCTTTGGTCACTCCGAAGGGCTTTGAGCGGATCTGTGCCATTGGGCATCGCCTCCTAAGGATTTTTGGAACACACGGCCGGGCAGACTGCCCCCGTCTTTCTACTGCATTTATGATTATATCACAGTTTTGTGTGTTTGTGTGAGCATCCTTTTAGAATTTGCATCCAATTTTTCAGGGGATTTTTTGTAGGAATTATAGAACACCACCGGTGCTGCCGCACAAAAAAGCACCCCGTATCCCAACAGACAGGATACGAGGTGCTCCAAACAGAACCTTCTTTTACGGCTGGGGCTGTGCGGCACCCTGGGCTGCGATGAACTCGGCTGCATCGTCCGGGATATCGTCCAGATCGTCGTCGCTGCCCACATCCACACTGAGCGGCGGCTTTTTGAACAGGACATCGTACAGGAGGGGCACGATATACAGGGTCATCAGGGTGGCGTAGCTCAGGCCGCAGATGATCACAATGGCCATGCCGCTCATCAGCTGGCTGGCCATATCGCCGCTGAACACCATCTGCAGCATGGCCAGCACGGTGGTCAGGGTGGTCATCAGGATGGGGCGCATACGGGTCTTGCCGGTGGCGATCAGCGCGGCCCGCCGCTCCATGCCGCCCATGCGCAGCTGGTTGGCGTAGTCCACGAACACGATGCCGTTGTTGACGACGGTGCCCATCAGCACGATGAAGCCCATGAGGGAGATCATGGTGAGCTGCTGGCCGGTGACCAGCAGGCCGATCAGGCCGCCGGTAAAGGCCAGCGGCACGGTAAACAGCACGATGAAGGGGGACAGCAGGCTCTGGAACTGCGCCACCATGACCAGATACACGAAGGGCAGGGCCAGAGCCATCCACTGGACCATTTCCCTGACCATGAAGTCCACGTTCTCGGTCTCGCCGCCCATGGAGAAGTTGCAGCCCTCCGGCATCTCGCTGCCGGCTGCAAACTCGTTCAGGGCCTTCTGCAGAACGCGGGACTGCACGGTGGTGTTGTAGCCGTCCAGCGTGTCGGCCGTGACGGTGACGTACTCGGTCTGGTTCTCGCTGGTGATGGAGTCCGGCGCGGTGCCGGCCTCCCAGGTGGCAATGTCAGCCAGGGTGCAGGTGCCGGTCACCGTCTCGCCATCGGTGTTCAGGACGCTGGTGTCAAAGGTCATGTCCATCATGTTTTCCTTGGTCAGGGGGTCCAGATTATTGGTGATCTTTACGTCCATGGTGGTGCCATCCACGGTCACCGGGGTCTGGGCCGTGGCGGTGGTGGTGAGCCGCTGGGCGATCTTCTGATACACCTCGGCCACGGTCAGGCCGTAGGCGCGCACCTTGTCGCGGTCCACCTTCAGGGTGATGGTGGAGTCACCGGCGCCAAGGCCGTTGGTGGCGTTGGCAAAGCCGGGGGTGCTGTTCACGATGTCCACCACCTTTTCCGACAGGGCGGTGAGGGTGTTCACATCGGAACCATAGATCTTGATGGACAGACCGCTGGACAGCTGGCTGGTGAGCTCCCCGGTCATGCCGGAGATCTCCACCGTGCCGGTGCACTGTTCCACCCCGGCAATGGCGGTTTCCAGCGCCTGCCGGGCGGTCTCGATCTGACGGGAAGACAGATCCTCCTTCAGCATCACGTTGATTTGATATTTGCCGTAGCTGCTGGCGGCAGCCAGCAGGTCGGTGATGGTTCTGGGCAGGCCCAGCTGGCTGATGTCCATGCCCGACACGCTGGTGTCGGTGGTGATGCCCACCTCGGTCACATTGTCCACGGCCATGGCAGCTTCCACGGCCTTGCCGGCCACAACGTAGGATTCCTCCTTGCTCAGGCTTGCGTCGGTGGACAGCGTGATGACCGCCTCGTTGCTGGTGATCTGGGGCAGAAGCTCGATGCCCATGTTCAGCACCTGCCAGCCGCTGAACACCAGCAGCACCACGGCAGTTGCCAGCGGCACGGCACGGTGCTGCAGGCACCATTTCAGGCTCTGGACGTACTTGTCCTGGACCTTTTCAAACCAGACCAGCCGCTTGGGCTCGGCCTTTTTCAGCACGGTGGAGGCAGCCGCCGGCACCACGGTGACAGCCACGATGAGGGACGCCATGAGGCAGTAGCCGATGCACAGCGACATGGGCAGCATCAGGCTGCGCACGATGCTGGAGGAGAACACCACCGGCAGGAACACGCACACCGAGGTGAGAGTGGAGGCGATGACGGACATGCCTACCTGCTTTGCGCCCTGTACGGCGGCGCGGGCCGCCGGGACCCCCCGGCTGCGCAGGCGGTAGATGTTCTCGATGACCACCACCGAGTTGTCCACCAGCATGCCGATGCCGAGGGAGAGGCCCGCAAGGGTCATGACGTTCATGTCCAGATTGGTAAAGTACATGAGCACCACGGCAAACAGCACCGACAGCGGGATGCTGATGCCGACCACCAGCGTGGGTTTGACGTCCTTGAGGAAGATGGCCAGCACGATGATGGCCAGTGCAGCGCCCACCGCCATGCTGGTGAGGATGCTGCGGATGATGATGGTGATATAGTTGCCCTGGTTGGACAGCACCACGATGTGCAGGCCGTCGTACTGGGCTTCCAGCTCCTGGAAGGCGCTCAGGCAGTTGTCCGAGACGTCGCTGGCACTGGAGGTAGCGTTTTTATAAATTTTGAGCACGGCGGCCTGTTCGCCGTTCAGGCGGGTGAAGCTGTCGGCGGCGTTGTCGATGACCTCCACGTCCGCCACATCGGACAGGCGCACATCGCCGTAGCCGTCCACATGCAGCAGCAGGGCACCGGCAATGTCATCCACGCTGTTGTACTCCTCGCCGACTTTCAGCAGCCAGGACTCGCCGCTGGCGTCCTGCACATAGCCTGCCGGCATGGAGAAGTTCTGGGCGTAGATCAGGGTGGACAGGGTGTTGATGTCCAGCTGCTTCTGCACATCCGCCTGGGCCAGCGCCTGGGTGCGGGCCGTCTCGTACTCCTGCTTGGCCGTTTCCAGCTGTTTTTCGTACTCGTTGAGCTGCTCACGGGCCTCGGTAAACTGCATGTAGGCATTGAGCTGCTGCTGGGTAAAGCTGCCCAGTGCACGGGAGAAGGTACTCATGAGCTGGGGCACGTTGTCCATGGCCTTGATGGTATCTTCCAGCGTGCTGTAGATCACCTGCAGGCTCTTCTGCAGCTGCAGCTCGTCCGCCAGATCCGCAGCGCTGCTGCCCTCCGTACCGGTCTCGGTGTTCACCCGCTCCTGCAGCTTCTGCAGGGCATCGGTGAGCTTGTCGGTCACGTCACGCAGTTCGGACACGACCTCGATCAGGGAGTCGATGTCCCGCATGCCAGTGTTGTCGAACTTGTCCAGCACCTTCTGCAGACCCTGCTGCACCTCGATCAGTGCCTGCTGGATCTCCGGCTCCTTGACCACGGCAATGAGCTGGTTCACGCTTTCCATCAGCGCCTGGGCCTGCTTGCGCACCACATCCACCGCGTTGCCCACCTCGGTGCTCATGGAGGACAGCACCGTGTTGGACACGGTGTTGCCGAAGTTTTTCATCTGCTTGTTGTACTCGGCGCGGCCGGCGGCGATCTGGCTTTCCGCACTGTCCAGCTGGGCACGGGCGTCCGCCAGCTTGGTGTCGATCAGGTCCAGCAGCTGGGCGTTGATCTCGTCGATCTTGTCCTGATTCAGCTGCACCTGCACCAGCTTTTCCACCAGACCGCTGGACGACACATTGGACACGCCGCCCTTGCGCTGCACATAGGGCACCAGCGTGTCCTTGACCAGCTCAGACATCTGGTAGATGTCGCTGCCCTCCCGGCTCACCGCCACGGTCATGAAGGCGTTCATGTTCAGGCTGTACTCAATGATGGAGGGCGTCAGGCAGCTGCTGGGCAGGTCGCTCTTGGCCTGATCCAGCTTGTTGGACACCTTCACCAGGGCACTGTTCATGTCGGTATCATCGGTGAAGCGCATCAGCAGCAGGCTGTAGTTCTCCGCCGAGGTGGCCGTGATGTTTTCCACACCGGGCACCGTGAGGGCGTTCTGCAGCACGTCCGACACTTCGCTCTCCACACGCTCCGGGCTGGCACCCGGGTATACGGTGACCACCATCAGATACGGCGTGCTGACGTCGGGCAGCAGATTGGTCTGCATCTTCGTGATGGCCACAAAGCCCAGGATCAGCACCATCACCACGGCCACCAGCACCGTGAATGGCTTTTTGACACTGAATTTTTCCATTTTTCCTACCGTTTCCCTGCCATGCACCGCAGCACCGCAGTCCTTACCTCCGCAAGAGGCTCGTTCACACTTTAACATTCCTATTATACACAGAAGACGTAGGGTTGCAACAGAGCCCGTCACTTTCTTTCACAAAACTTTTCTCTTTGCCGTCTGTTCGGGACCAAATTCCGTCACACTCCGCCTGAAATACGGTCCGGAGGGCCGGATCATTGCACCGGGTGCATTTTGTTTTTTGCGTGGAAATGTGCTTTTGAATATGGTATACTAGAGTTCAGAATGGAGCAACAGGCCCTTTTGCGGCCTTTTTCCCGATAGAGCGAACCAGCAGACGAGGAGAACTATGAAAAAAGTCATTTCGGTCCGTTTCAAAGAAAACGGCAAAAGCTATTATTTTGACCCTGCCGATGCGGATATCCGTACCGGCGATTACGTCATCGTGGAGACTGCCCGCGGCATCGAGTGCGGCGAGGTGGTGCAGGGCGTCAAGGAGATCGCCGACGCGGCGGTGCCCAAGGCCCTCAAGCCCATTACCCGCATGGCCGACAGCGTGGATGTGCGCCGGATGCGCCAGAACCGCGAGGACGAAAAGCGCGCCTACCGCACCTGCCAGGACTGCATTGCCCGCCACGGGCTGGAGATGAAGCTGGTGGAGGCCGAGTATACCCTCGACCGTTCCAAGATCATGTTCTACTTCACCGCCGACGGCCGCGTGGACTTCCGTGAGCTGGTCAAGGATCTGGCCGGCATCTTCCACACCCGCATCGAGCTGCGCCAGATCGGCGTGCGCGACGAGAGCAAGATGATCGGTGGTCTGGGCATCTGCGGCCAGCCCTTCTGCTGCAGCCGCTTCCTCAAGGACTTCCAGCCCGTTTCCATCAAGATGGCCAAGGAGCAGGGCCTGTCGCTGAACCCCACCAAGATCAGCGGTGCCTGCGGCCGCCTGATGTGCTGCCTGGCTTATGAGGAAAACGCCTACGAATACCTGAACAGCATCATGCCCATGGTGGGCAGCACCGTGCGCACCCCGGACGGTCTGGGCACCGTGCTGGAAGTGAACCCGGTGTCCGGCTATCTGCGAGTGCGCTGCGGCACCGAGAGCCTGTCGCCCCGGTACTACAAGGTAGGCGTGTGCGAATACATCAGCGGCGGCAAGCGCGCACCCCGCCGCCCCGACCCGGACGACGATTACTCCGGAGTGCGCAACCCCGCCCCGGTGGTGGCTTCCTCCGATGACGACAAGCGCTGTGCAGGCGGCTGCTGCGCCAAAAAGCGCAGCGAGAAGAATGGCTGAGCATCCAAGCGGTTAGTAAAGCAAAACTAACCATTCTTCGTGATTTTCGCTAAAAATCTCCGGCAATTTTGTCCATAAGTTAGCCCATGCTTTTGTGCAACCCAACAAAAAATCTCCTTTTGGTGCGGGGCGCTTACGGTTAGTCTTGCCTTTTCTTTTCGGCTTTGTTAAAATGCAGGCAAGGATATGAATTCCGGAGAGATGTGTACAGCCGTGCCTGACACATTTCTTCATACATTACAACGGGCACGGGGATAAAAGGAGATTTTATTATGGCACACAAGGTTTCTGACGCATGTGTTGGCTGCGGCGCTTGCGAGGGCGCTTGCCCGGTTGGTGCAGTTGCCGTTGAGAACGGCGTTGCAGTTGTGAACGCAGACGCTTGCATCGATTGCGGCGCTTGCGAGGGCGCTTGCCCCACCGGTGCAATCACCGCTGAATAATCAGCGGCATTGCCGGAATAACGCATCCAAGGCAGCAGACCTGTTCAGGCGGGTCTGCTGCTTTTTGTTTTTGCACAAATTCCGGGAGCAATTCCGGTTATTTTTCTGAGAGGAATCGGCACACTGTCTATGGAACATTCTACCGAAGTTTTGTATAATAGAACAAAGGTCTACTGCACCCCTGCCCACCGGTTCGGGTCGGACGCGCTGCTGCTGGCCCGCTTCTGCGAGCCAAAACGCAGCCAGACGGCGGCCGACCTGTGCTCCGGCTGCGGCATCGTGGCGTTGGAGTGGCACGACCGCGGCCACCGCGGCCCCTGTGCGGCGCTGGAGCTCCAACCCGAGGGCAGCACCCTGCTGGCCGATGCTGTCACCGAACAAGGCATCGGCCACATCACGCCCCATTGCGCCGACCTGCGCACCTTCCGGCAGGGGGAGGGCAGTTTTGACGTGTGTGCGTGCAATCCGCCCTATTTTACCGCCGGGCCTCAGAGTCAGAATGCGGCCCACGCGCTGGCCCGGCACGAAAACACCTGCACGCTGGACGATGTGTGCACCTGCGCGTTCCGCCTGTTGAAGGACGGCGGGCGGCTGGCACTGTGCCACCGGCCGGAGCGGTTGGCCGAAGTGCTGGATGTGCTGCGGGCCCACCGGCTGGAGCCCAAGCGGCTGGCCTTCGTCAAGAACCGGGCAGACGCAGCCCCGTGGCTTTTCCTTGTGGAAGCCCAGAAAAACCGCAAGACCGGCCTGCGTGTGGAGCCGGATGTGCTCATCAGCGCCGGAGCGGCGCTCTACGGGAGGTAACTATGGCAGGAACTCTTTACATCGTGGCAACCCCCATCGGCAACCTGGACGACATGCCGCCCCGGGTGGCCGCCACCTTTGGCGCGGCAGACTTCATTGCCGCCGAGGACACCCGCGTGACCATGAAGCTGCTGAACTTTCTGGGTCTGAAAAAGCCCATGGTCAGCTACTACGAGCACGCTTTGCAGAAGGGCGAGGCCATTCTGCAGCGCATCGAAGCAGGGGAGAGCTGTGCGCTGTGCTCCGATGCGGGCATGCCCTGCGTTTCCGACCCCGGTGAGGTGATCGTGCGGGACGCTCTGGCCCGCGGCATCAAGGTGGTGCCGGTGCCGGCTGCCTCGGCCTGCGTCACAGCACTGGCCGTGTCCGGGCAGGACACCTCCCGCTGGGTATTCGAGGGCTTTCTGCCGGTGAACCGCAAGCAGAAAAAGGAACGACTGGCCGATCTTCTGCACGAAAAGCGCACCGTGATCTTTTACGAAGCACCCCACAAGCTGCGCACCACCCTAGACGACCTGACCGCCGCCTTTGGCCCGGAGCGCAGCATCACCCTGTGCCGGGAGCTGACCAAGCTCCACGAAGAGATCTGGAAAACGACCCTGGGCGAGGCCGTGGAGCACTACAGGGCCAACGACCCCCGCGGCGAGTATGTGCTGGTGATGGCCGGTGCCCCCGCCGGGGAGGATGCCGACGCCGGGCTGACGCTGGAGCAGGCAGCGCAGCGGGCACTGGAGCTGACGGGTGAGGGCTTTGGCCCCACGGCAGCGGCCAAGGCGGCGGCGCAGGGCACGCCCTATTCCAAGAGCGAAGTGTACAAGCAGCTGCTGGTGCTGCAACAGGACCGGCAGACTGCGGAATGATAAGAGGAGGACTTTTTTCGTGACAAAACTTCTGATCCTGAGCGACAGCCATGGCGGACGCGCCGCCATTGAGCGGGTGCTGCTGAAGGAGAATGCGAACATTGACGCCCTGGTTTTTCTGGGCGACGGCCTGCGGGACCTGGAACAGGCCCTGACCCTGTACCCCCGGCTGCGGGCCTACTCGGTGGCCGGCAACTGCGACTACGGCGCTCTGGAGCCGATGGACGGTCTGGCCGCCTTTGACCAGACCATCGCGTTCTATACGCACGGCCATATGTACGGCGTAAAATACGATCTGGACACGCTGACAGATGCCGCTGCCGCCCGGGGCGCGGAAGTGGCCCTGTTCGGCCACACCCATGTTCCCCATGCCGAGCAGCGGGGCAAGGTGTTTTTGTTCAACCCCGGCTCCTGCGGCCGCTGCTACACCGGCCCCAATACCTACGGCCTGCTGACGCTGGAAAACGGCAAGGTGACCGCCTATGAGCACAAAGAGGTACCGAAGCAATGAGCATCAACGAGGTGCGCTATCTGCCGGAATGTGGCAGCACCAACGCCTATGTGAAAGAGCATTTTGAAGAATTCGGTCCGGTGGGGGCCGTGTATACCGAAAACCAGACCGCCGGGCGCGGCCGTCTGGGCCGCAGCTGGGTGAATGCCGAGGGCAAGGCCCTGTACTATACGGTGGCCATCCGGGAGCCGCTGGCCCAGCCTGCCACCCTGCCGCTGCTGGCCAGTCTGGCGGTGCGCCGCCAGCTGCAGCTGCGCTACGGCGTGGACTGCCAGATCAAATGGCCCAACGACCTGCTGCTCAACGGCAAAAAAGTCGTGGGCATCCTGTGCGAAAGCGTGAGCTACGGTTACCAGCAGCAGGGGCGCGGCATCCTGTGCGGCATCGGCATCAATCTGGCCCAGCCCCAGAGCTATTTTGACGCTGCCAACCTGCCCAACGGCACCTCGCTGGCACTGCAGGGGGCAAACGTTGATCTTGCCGCCGACCCTGCCTGGCTGGCCGAGGGCCTGACCGACTTTGGCTTTGACCGCAACCTGTACACCTTTGCCCGGGACGGCTTTGCGCCCTTCCGGGAGGAGTACAAGGCCGCCTGCGTCAATCTGGGCCGCCGGGTCACCTTTGACCTGCCGGAGGGCGGGCAGGGCGCCGGGGAGGCCATCGACGTGGACGAGGAAGGACGCCTTGTGGTGCGCACCGACAGCGGCGAAGTGCATGTGTTCACCGGCGAAGTATCGGTGCACGGCATCTACGGCGCGGTGTAATATGCAAAAAGAGCCGCTGCTGCACGGAGGATGTGCAGCAGCGGCTCTTATCGTTCGGCTTATCTTCTCCGCTTCATTCTGCGCCGCCGGTTCAGGTTGCGGGAACCGCCGCCGCATGCCAGCGTGACAACACTCAGCACGAGCAGGATGACCGCCAGTGCGGCCAACAGCAGCAGGGTGGACCGGCTGTCGGTGCGGAAGTCGGAGACGTACTCCTGATGGGTCACCAGATCCACCTGGCCTACCTCGCAGCCGTCCAGATACACCGTGGCGGTGCCCAGCTTCTGGCCGTTTTTCACGGTGGCCGACACGCTCTCGGGCAGGTCAAAGGAATAGCTCACCTTGTCGTCCGCGTGACCGTAGCCTCTGACCGGAGCAGCCGCATACAGTTCTACCTCCGGATGGGTGCGGCATTTGGTCAGGTCCACGGTGGTCACCACGGTCTGGGTGTCCACCAGCGGCCGGTCAGCAAAGCTGGCAAAGGCCCAGTCAAACAGTTCGTCGCACTCGCTGTACAGATGCTCGTTGCTGTCGCTGCCCAGGATCACAAGGCCGTAGGTGTGGCCGTCCTTTTGGGCAAGGGCCACCGCACAGCGGCCTGCCAGAGTGGTAAAACCGCCCTTGACCCACTTGACAGAATCCTTATAATAAGCACCGGAGGCGTCCATCAGCGGGTTGGAGCTGCTGATGGTGCGCTGCTCGCTGTGGAAATTCGTCTGGCCCAGCGTATAGGTGGTGGAACCGGCCACCTGCGCAAAGGTCTCGTTGGCCGCGCAGGCCGCCGCGATCTTTGCCATGTCCTCTGCCGAGGCCACATTGCCGTAATCGTACAGGCCGTGGGCGCAGGTAAAGGTGGCACTGGTGCAGCCCAGCTCTGCGGCACGGGCGTTCATCTGCTGGATGAAGGCGTTCAGGCTGCCGCCCACGTCCCAGGCGATGACGCTGGCCGCGTCGTTGGCACTGGTGATGAGCAGGGCGTTCAGCAGGTCGATGCGGCGCACCGTCTCCCCGATTCGCAGGCCCATGGTGGTGCCGTTGGCGTTCTGGATGTCCTTGAACTCCTGGGTCAGATCGGTGGGCACCGTGACCTCACCGTTCAGGTCCTTGCCGCTTTCCAGCAGCAGCAGGGCCGTCATCATCTTGGTCAGGCTGGCTACATAGCGGGGCTGGTCGGCATTCTGGGTCAGCAGTGTCTTGCCGGTATCGGCATTGAACAGGTACACGGCCTCGGTCTCGGTTGCAGTCTGGATGGGCATGGGGTATACTGCAAATACCGGCAGCACTGCACTGACGGCGACCGCCAGCGTAAGCACCAGCGCCGCCAACCGGCGGCAGAACGTGTTGTGAAGCATGAAGGTACCCCCTTGAATCCCGCTCCGGCAAAACCGGTGCGCACATTTTTGTTCCTTACTTATAAGAATACCATAAACGAACCAAAAGAGAAAGGTGGTTTTTCACAATGTTCCTGTCCTTTTGTGGAAAAAGTCCCCGCAACGAAGGCGCGGCCTTTGTGGCTCCCAACGCTACCGTGCAGGGCGATGTGATCCTGAAGCCCGGCTCCACCGTATGGTATGGGGCCGTGCTGCGCGGCGACGACGGTATCCTGACCCTCGGCGAGAACAGCAACGTGCAGGACAATGCCGTGCTGCACTGCGACGTAGGCGGGGCCGTGACCCTGGGCCGCAGCGTCACCGTGGGCCACAGCGCCGTGGTACACGGCTGCACCGTGGGCGACGGCACCCTGATCGGGATGCACGCCACCCTGCTGAACCACTGCGTGGTGGGCAAAAACTGCATCATCGGGGCCGGTGCCCTGGTGCCGGAAGGCATGGTCATTCCGGACGGATCGGTGGCCGTGGGCGTCCCTGCCCGGGTGATCAAACCCGTGACCGAGGCACAGATCGAAGCCAATCTGCGCAACGCCGCCCACTATGTGGAGCACGGCAAAGTGCACGCACAGGAACTGAAAATCACAGCAGATTGACCAATTTTTGCGGCATTGCAAGGATCATGTTGCATTTCAGTTGCACATCGTGTATGATAAAAGGAGGTAATATCTGCTTGATTTCTGAGAGGAGGATGTTTATGTCCTGTAAAATTTCCCGCCGCAGCTTCCTGAAAGTTTCCGGCTGCCTGATGCTCGGCTCTGCGGTATCCGGCCTGCTTTGCGGCGCAGGCGACTCTGCGGAGGGCGGCGCCGCCGTGCCCACGGTAGGCGGCCTGCGGGTGAATTACGTCCGTGCCTTTGCTAAGGATTACGGCAACAATTTCCGGGAGATGGAGATTCACCTGAATATAGAGAACACCAATTCCTCTGCGGCCTATTTCAATCAGGAAAACTTTGTCCCCCTGCTCGGAAACAGCCGTTACGGCGGAGAAAGAACCTTTTCCGGCCTGAACAAGTGGAACGGCTCCAGATATGTGCAGGACGTCCAGCTGAAAGCCGGGGAGACCCAGACCATCTCCTACATCTGCAAGCTGCAGCCGGAGGATCTGAGCGCCGGTCTGCGGGCCGTTGACCCTGCACCCTGGAGCCTCACGCTGCTTTACGGCGGGCAGCGCCAGACCTTTACCGGCTACCTGCTTCCGGATCATTACAGCACCGAATACACCGCCGGGCCGGTGGAAAGCACCGTCCTGCCGTCGGTGGGCGGCATCGTACTTTCCGGTTTCTGGAGCAGTGATTTTCTCACCCAGATCCCTTCTTACAGTCTGCCGATCTACTTTACCATGCAGAACAGCAATGACACAGCCGCCCAGCTGCCCTTCCGTGGCGTTGCCGAAAACGGGGATGTTCTGGACAATTTCACCATCCGGATGGACGGCCAGCCGCGGAATCATTACCGGCTCTATGCCTGTACCCATACTTCCCGTTTCACTCCAGAGGAAAAAGGCACCCTTGAAACCCTCCAGCCGCAGGAGATCTGTTTTGCGGAAAACAGAATTTCGCTGACCAAAGACGAGTACAGCACCCTGTACACAACGGGGCATACGCTGGAGATCACCTTTTCCTACGGCGATGAAAGTGTGACCGTGCGCGGCAATACCCGAACCGGAATCTTTGAAGCAATCTGACGTATTTTCATTTAAAATTTCTGTTTTTTTGATTTTTTCACAAAAAGATAATGACTTTTCCTGCAAAATCGGGTATACTAGGGCCTGTAAGGGACGCGGGGCCGCAACCGCCCCCTTACACATGATTCCTCCTCACACCAAAGCAATACCCCAAACAGAGAACCCCTCCGGTGTACCGCAAGCGCCGGAGGGGTTCTCTGTTTGTTTTTGTCTTTTTTATGCATGCGCCAGCCTTGCGGCAAATACGGTGAGTACGATCTTCGGGTTCACCTGTGCGCCCAGCCGCTGGATGGCAGCTTCGGCCAGCCGCAGGGTACGCTGGGCCTGCTGGCCCTGTACCGGGGCATGGGGGCTGCCCTGCAGCCCCGCCGCTGCCACGGCCCGGAGGTCCCGCAAAAGAGCTGCCGCACCGGCCTTGTCTTTTTCGTAGGGGGCCAGCAGCACGGCGGCGGTGTAGCTGTCGCCCGCCTGCGCGGCCCGGGCCAGTTCCATGGCCTTGTCCACCTGCTCGGTGCGAGCCTTGTCGCGGGCCGCCGTGAGCACCGTGCCAATGTGGCCGTCGAACAGTTCACTGTAGAGTGCCGCCGTCTTTTTGTCCACCCTATGGGCGGTGCAGTAGCGGGCACAGTCCGCCGGGGACACCGGCGCGATGGCAAAGCTGACGCAGCGGCTGCGGATGGTGGGCAGCACCCCGGCCAGCGAATCGGCCGTGAGCAGGAAGAGCACGCCCTCCGGCGGCTCCTCCATGACCTTCAGCAGGGCGTTGGCGGATTCCTCGTTCATGCGCTCCACATGGTACAGCAGCACCGCACGGCCCTCGGCCGACAGGCTGGTGTTGAAGATCTCGCTGCGCATGGCGGTGACCTGGCTGACCAGATACCGGCCGCCAGCCCCCATGCCCTCCACCGAGATGGCTTCGCGCACGATGCCGGTCTCGATCTGGCCGCTGTCGCGTTTGCCGGCCTTGCCCACAGCGCGGCAGCATTCGCCCCGCAGCAGGGCCTCGGCAGGGGCACCACCGGCCGGGTAGAGATAATCTGCGGCAATGCAGCGGGCCGCAAACCCGGCCCCCAGCCCCTCTTCGCCCACCAGCAATACGCTGTGGGTCAAGCGGCGGGACGCCAGCATCTGGTGCACGCTGGTTTTCAGTTCTGCGTTGCCTTCCATGCGGTCCAGCATCATGGTCTAAGTGCTCCTTCTGATTTACGACTAGCTCGACTGGCAGGCCGGGAGTTTCTCCGAGGACCGTCCGCTGGGGTGGGACCCTGTTGCCCGGAGGGCAATAGGGCGGGCGATGGAATGGCCTGCAACAGCAACGACTGCTGCCAGTGGCAGAAACAGGGAGTTGCTGTTGGGGCAGTGGCCAGCAGGGTGCAAGGCTCGTTCAAGAGCCGACGCAGCCGCTGGGTGCCACAACCCGTTTTTCGTGTCCGAGGAGAAAGCTACCGGTCTGCCGGTTCCGAGTGACAGCAGTTTACCGCCGGTTCTTGCGCTTCCACTGCTCGCGGCGGATCCAGGCCCGCACACTGCGGTAGGCCATGGGACCAAAGAATGCCCAGACGTTCAGCATACTGAGCAGGTAGCTCAGCTTGCCGGCCAGCGGCGCGGACAGGAAGCTGAACACCCACAGGGCCGCCGCAAAGAAGCCGAAATACTTCACCCGGATGGGGATCACGAAGAACAGCAGCAGCTGTACCTCCGGGTACAGCATGGCAAAGGCCAGCAGCAGCGAAAGGGACAGACAGTAAGTGCTGGCCGTCACGCCGGTAAGCAGGCAGGCCAGCACCGTGCCCACCATGCCCAGCAGGAAATAGAGGGTATAGCGGAAATCGCCCCACTCCTTTTCCAGCGCCGTGCCCACGAACCAGGTAAAGTAGATGCCCAGCACCACGCTGAGGATGCTGCCGCCGGAGAAGGGGATGAACACAAAGGTGATCGCCCGCCAGATCTGCCCCTGCAGCAGGAAAAACCGGTTCAGGCCCACCCAGGCGGTGATGGTGCGGTCGATAAACAGCTCAATGGCAAAGACAAGGATCTGCCCCGCCACCAGAATGTTGGTCAGGTTTGGAATGCCGAAGCGCCCATATTTGCGCTCCAACTTGTTCAGCCAATTGTTCATGCATCATGCCTCCAGAAGTTGGTGTTTCACGCTTGTCTGAGGTTATTGTACCATGATTGGACAGGGCATTCAAGAAAAAACAGGCACTCCGGCGCGGTGTGCACACCGGCGGGGAAAAACTCAGGCCGTTACAGCAAAATGCAGCCGCACTCCGGCCCATTTCACAACAAAAAAGGGTGGTGTTTTTCCATTCCGGGGAGAACTTTTCACTTTTTCCACCGGGTTTTCCACTGATTTTGTGAAAAAAAGGCCCAGTTTCCCACGAGGTTTTCCACTTTTTCCACCGGGTTTTCCACATGGAAATCCGGTTTTGCTTATACAAGCCGTAATGCAGCCCGGCGATTCATGCCAGTTTCTGGGAAGAAAAGTGGGCACTTTGCCTTTTATATAAAAGAAAGTCGAAGGATTTTCTTTTCTTTTTACAGTTCATTCCGGCTGACGATTCGGTCCCTCTCCAGATTGGAAAAAAGAAGTCCTGAGTTTTCCACAGAACGGGAACGCCGCTTTTTCGTGTGGAAAAAGCGGGGAAAACTGCGGTTTTCCACCGTCTGCCGCCGTTCTCCGGCAGAGAGTGCTCCACCTGCCGTTTTTGCTCCGGAATGCGTCCGGAATCGCGCGATTGCTTGTGTTCCGTCCCGCTCTGTGCCCAGTAAAAAAACTCCCTCCGTCACGGTTCACTGAAATGAACCCCAAAAGTTAGACAAAAAACGAATTAAGCGGCCCCAACGGTCT
>OGIO01001056.1_pt1 | contig 26356 bp, 27 predicted proteins | sample 1571841 | NCBI WGS metagenome assembly OGIO01 (sample SAMEA2582111, study PRJEB24529) | metagenome | biome: Human gut stool | place: China | collected 2011
TGAAACCCGCATAAACACTGGCTTTTTTAAGCAACTCGATTTATTCAAACTCAATTGTTCCAGGTGGCTTACTCGTCAGATCATAAAATACTCTATTAACCCCACGAACCTCATTTATAATTCTGCTCATCACTTTATTCAAAACTTCATATGGAATCTCCGCTGCCTCAGCAGTCATAAAATCCACTGTATTAACCGCTCTAAGCGCAACAGCATAATCATAAGTTCTCTCATCACCCATAACTCCAACACTTCGCATGTTTGTCAACGCTGCGAAATACTGTCCGATACTGCGATCCAATCCGGCATTTGCAATTTCTTCTCGATAAATCGCATCTGCATCCTGAACAATTCGTACTTTATCTGCTGTCACTTCTCCGATGATACGGATTCCAAGTCCCGGTCCTGGGAACGGCTGACGGAATACCAGTTTTTCCGGAATTCCAAGCTCTAATCCAGCTTTTCGAACTTCATCCTTGAACAGATCACGCAATGGTTCAATGATTTCTTTAAAATCAACATAATCAGGAAGCCCTCCAACATTATGGTGAGATTTAATCACTGCTGATTCTCCGCCAAGACCACTTTCTACCACATCTGGGTAAATAGTTCCCTGAGCAAGGAAATCAACTGCTCCGATTTTCTTTGCTTCTTCTTCAAAGATTCGGATAAATTCCTCTCCGATAATCTTACGTTTTTCTTCCGGTTCTGTAACTCCGGCAAGTTTATTATAATATCTCTCCTGTGCATTCACACGGATAAAGTTCAGATCAAACTGGCCATTTGGTCCAAACACACCTTCCACTTCGTCTCCTTCATCTTTACGGAGCAGACCATGATCTACGAATACACATGTCAGCTGTTTTCCGATAGCTCTTGACAAAAGTCCTGCTGCCACAGAAGAATCAACTCCTCCCGACAAGGCAAGTAATACTTTTCCGCCGCCAACTTTCTCTCTGATTGATTGGATTGTTTCTTCTACAAATGCATCCATCTTCCAATCACCTGCACACTCACATACATTTTTCACAAAGTTGTTGATCATCTTTGTGCCTTCTTCTGTATGAAGCACTTCTGGATGGAACTGAATCGCATATAATTTTTTCTCTGCATTCTCAGCTGCTGCAACCGGGCAGTCTGCTGTGTGAGCACTAATCTCAAATCCTGGAGCGACCTGTGCAATATAGTCAAAATGGCTCATCCAACAAATTGTTGGTGTGCTGACTCCTGCAAACACTTTTGACTCAGGCTTATCAATGATAACTTCTGTTTTACCATACTCACGAACATCTGCAAGCTTCACTTCTCCGCCTAATACATGTGACATCAACTGTGCCCCATAACACAGACCAAGAACCGGAATTCCTAATTCAAACAATTCTTTTGTATAAGTTGGTGAATCTGCTTCGTAACAGCTATTTGGACCACCTGTGAGGATGATTCCTTTTGGATTCATCGCTTTGATCTTTTCTATATCTGTTTTATAGGAATAAATTTCACAATATACATTACATTCTCTGACACGTCTGGCTACCAACTGGTTATACTGTCCACCAAAATCGAGAACTATCACTAATTCGTTCTTCAAAATGTTCCTCCTTTCAGATGATATCTCTACCATTCCTTCGAATTAATTCTGCATATTTCAGAATAACTTTAATTATAAAATACTGTAGTTTCATTTACAAGAAAAAATTTGATATTCGTCCCATTTTTTACATTTTAAAAGGACCCCGAAAGAAAATAATTTCGTTTTCTCACAGCGTCCCCTTTATTCCTATACTATCATCTTTTTTACGTGATCTTTTCTTATGCAACTGCGTACTGAGCAATTTCTTTTTTTAATTCTTCGCAATCTTCATCATATATTTTCAGATTAATAATATTGTTCAGTCCAAGGTTCATAATTCCGAGAATGGATTTACCGTCAACTACATAAATCCCTCTGTTCATATCCATTGCACAATCATATTTTTCTACTTTATTTACAAAATCTAATATCTCTTCTGGTTTTTTAAATGTTATCTTCATTTCGTTCATAATTTTTTACCTTCTTTTCTATATATTCTTTACAGTTTTCTTAATTACTGCGTCTTTTTAATCTGTTCTTTACACTAATTATATTAACACTGTTTTTCGACAAAAAAAGACGAAATATTTTAAAAAGGTAGAATATTTTAAACAACTTTATTATGAAAATGTTGATTTTAGATGATAGCATTCCCGCTGCTAATGCAATGATTTTCGATACTCGCTCGGCAGCATTCCTACTTCTTCTTTAAAGACTTTGCTCATATATTTTGAATCGCTGTACCCTGCTAATTCTGCAATTTGATTTAATTTAAATGGAGTTTCCAACAGTAGTTTTTTTACTTTTTCTACACGATATTTTCTTACAGTCTCTGAAAATGTCATCCCTGTTTCTTTCTTAAATTGCGTACTTAAATATTCTTCTGATACAACTAACTTTCCTGCAATTTCTTCCAATGTGATTCCTTGATCATAATATTGCAGGATTAGTTGTTGTGCCTTTTGTACCATGGCACTGGTATGTTCTTCCGGGGATTTCTTTTCCTCTAAGTTCTGGATAATCTGTATTGTCTGCTCCACAATTTTCTGAATTTGAGGCCAGCACACTGCACCTGATATCTGATTCAATTTTTCTTGAATATCCGGCTCTTTTCCATCTATCTCTAATCCTCCCACTTTGGCAAGTGCCCAGAAAAAACGAATTATATCTTTCTTTATCGTCATTGGAGATTGTGGGTTATTTTGATAATATTGCGGCAATTGATGATAACAATATTTTAATTGTTCTTTGTCTTTTATTAACATCGCCTTCTTAGCCAATTCTTCTAACTCCATCGGGTATTTCTCAATTCCGTTCTGAATAGATTCTTGTTTTAATTCGATTTCACTTACTCTGATTAATTTTCCTTCTTCAAATAATAATGCCCATTCCAGCTGTGTGTGCATTTCTTTTAAATCTGAAGAAACCGAACATATTTCTTCAGCTTGTTTCCACACACTAACCATTGGTATCTCCATTCGTTTATACACCGCTGGCAGTACATGTTCTGATAGATATGTATACAACGATGTATTTTGTGAATTTTTGTAAAATATAATAACCAGTGACTGCCATATTTCCATTTCCTGCATATACATACTATAGCTTACTCTTTGGCCTATTCCCTGCTCAATCATAAGCTTTAATCTCTCGATTTGCATTTCATATGCCTCTCCAAGCCAGATTAACATTATTTCAGCAGAGTCTCTCACTGTAAATCCATATTTTTCTTGTGTCATTTTATGAAATGCGTCATCGGGCTGAAGATGTCCGTTGATACAACTGTTAAAAATGTATTCCAGTGAGAAAGCCCTGTCTTGATTCTGCGCTTTTACCAACTCAGCTTCTGCCTGTTGTAATGCATTTTTTAACTCTACTATATTAATTGGTTTAAGCAAATAATTTTCGATACCCAATTCAATCGCCTGTTTTGCATAAGCAAAATCTGAGTATGCCGATAACACAATTACTTTGCACTTATTTTGCTCATGTCGCAATTGCGAAAGCATTTCTAATCCCGTCATATGAGGCATACGGATATCCATAATAACAAGATCCGGCTGTTCCTTCCGTATCAATTCCAACCCTTTTTCTCCGTCTACGGCGGTCCCGACGACCTTATAATCTGTATTTATTTTACTAAGAATCTTCGCCATGCCTTCTCGGATTGGTGCTTCATCTTCAACAACTACAATTCTCATCTTACCACTCCGTTTCTGTTTTTTCTTCCTCTACTATTGCACTTCTTGATGTTCATCTGTCATTGGTATAAACAAATGTACTCTCGTATATAAGTGTTCTTCGCTTTCAAAATATACCATTGCTTCTTCACCATAATATAATTTCAACCGTTTTCTCACATTTGTTATACCCAGATGACCTTGCATATCACTTTGCTCATCATTTATTTTAGCAAGCATGTCTTGTGTTATTCCATTTCCATTATCCTCGATTTGTATATGAATCTGATATTCCATTTGTCTCGCTGATATTTTTAACACACATTCTTCTTCCTTGCCATAAAATCCATATTTTACTGAATTTTCCACAAATGGCTGCAATAACAGCTTGTGAATTTGAAATCCGAATAGTTCTTCTGGTATATCTGTCTCAATAACAGGAATTTTTCCCATCCTTGTTCCCTGCAATACCATGTATTGTTTCAACCATCCAAGTTCCTGTGCCAATGTTGATGTTCCACCTGCATTGTCTACTGTATATCGTAAAATATTTGCCAAAGCAACCAACATACTGCTAATATCGTACTGTTCATTTTCAATTGCTTTCCAGTTAATACTGTCCAATGTATTATATAAGAAATGTGGGTCAATCTGGGCTTCCAATGCAGATAATTCTGCATTTTTCTGTTCCAGCACTGCCTGTTTTACTTGATTGATCAGATTATCCAGATTTTCCACCATCTCATTAAATCCGAATTCTATATCTTTTATTTCTTCCGGTGCACGTTTCCAAAATTCCAGACGTGTCTCAAAATTTCCCGTTTCAACTTCATGAAACCCCTGTCCTACACTCTGTATAACATAAATATATGGACGTGTAAAAATATAACTCAAAAAAATCATAACAAGAAACGCAATAAATGCAACGCCTATCAACATCCCAACTTGTTCATTCATCGTTTTTCTATATGTCGATATATCTCTTTCTATACAAATAGTAAACTGACTCTTCTGATTTACTTTAGAAACATATAAATTTTTTTTCGTATTTTTTACAGAATCCAATGTTCGCCCAATTTTAGCAACCGATGGTGCACTTATAACATAATTTCTTTCCAGCAAATAAGTATTCGCATTTGCTCCAACCTGCAAGGTATCTGAAATCAACTGCTCATCTATACTGAATACAACAGTTCCAAGCTTTTCATGAATGTCTCGATAATCGATTAGGTTTCTCGCAATTTGCAGTAAATATGTATGTTTATCATTTACAACTATCGGTTGCATCTGTCCTTGATAAACCTGCTCTTTCTTCACCTCCGGGCAATGTACTTTTCCTGCCCAGTCACTGGATATAGATGACGAATTTTGTTTGTCATAAAATATGACTTCACCATTTGCAAGAAATATTGTAATACCTTCTATTCCTTGATTTCGATTACAAACATGACTCAGTTCATGACGTAGCTTACTGGTATTAACTTCCATCGCATCATCATTATTATTAATATTTTCAACAGCCTCAACTACTACATCATCCGTACAAAGATCAAACAGAATTGCATTATACTTATCTAACTGAATATCAAGGCAGCGATCTGCATTCTCAAGATTTGCCTGCATCCGTTCCTGTAAATCATTCTTCTGCCAGGCCCACATACTTCCCTGCGATATAATCGCAAAAATTAAAATCGGAAACATTGCCACGATCATTATATCCACAAATATTCTGCCTCTGAGGCTTTTGATTTTTTTCCCTCTGAGGCTTTTGATTTTTTTCATCATTCTGCCTCCCGATTTTCCCGTAATTTTTCTGCTAGATTTGATATAATTACTGATTGTGGTATCTCCCCGACAATCTCATCTTCCATTGCGTCTGTCAAGGCAACAGACACATACGGCCAATCTACTGAAAATTCCCTCAGTTTGGCATATTGTAATATTTCGTATGTATTTTTTAAAGCCTTACTATCTGCAACCTGTTCCGATAAAATATCCTGGCGAGGAGCCAGATATCCTATCTGATCCACTAATTTTTCCATCTGACATTTTTCAGAAACAAATTTAACAAATTCCAATGCTGCAGCCTGTTTTTCTCCTGGCGTTACTACAAGAACTTCTCCGCCAACCGCTGTTACTCTCTCAATGTTTTCATTACCGGCCGGCGGAATGGTCATTGTATATTTCATTTTTGGCTTTTCTTTTTGAATTGTTTGCTGTAAAGCAGATGAGACTAAAACCATAGCCACATTTCCTTCCATAAACTGTCTTCCAATATCGCCGGTTGTCAGGTTGTTTACTTGTGGACTCATTGCACCTGATTCCGACAGTTCCCTTAATTTCAAAAATGCAGCCTGACTTTCCTCCGATTCTATTTCTGCTATTTTTCCTCCATATCCCCACAATAATGGTAAAAATGAGAAAACACTTTCTTCGCTTCGAAGTGCAGGCATAGCAAAACCGTAACGATCTTCTTTTGTTAGTTTCAAAGCTGTTTCTTGTAATTCATCCCATGTTTTTGGAACCTGTACCCCTGCTTCCTCCAACATCTCTGTATTGCAAAATAAAGCAGCACAGTTCATCCCAAGCGGCATCCCTTTCATCTGTCCATCCACCTTACAGGATGCTATTGCCTCCGGTAAATAATCATCCAGATTTTCAATCTGCTCTGTCACATTTACAAACGACTGCATCGCATTGAAATAATTCAAATCAGAAGAATCCACCAGTGCAAGCTCCGGCATATCTCCATCTGCCATACTAAGTGCCAGATGTTTCTTAAAATCTTCATCCGGTACATACTGTATCTCTACCTGAATATTTTCCTGCGAATGATTAAATGTATCTGTAATCTCTAATAATGCCTGCTTACTCGCAGAAGAATCCAAATAATGCCAAAGTGTCAAAGTTTGTACTGGCTTAAGTGACGTTTGTTTCTCTTTTTGACAACCCGCCAACAGTCCCATAACAAGACAACTTCCCATTAAAAAAATGTACCATTTTCTCCAAAGATTTCTTTTGTTCATGCTGCTCCCCTCGTATTCCATATCTTTCTGTATTGATTATACCTTACTATTAAAGAGAGTCGCAATAAAATTAAGTATTCTATACATGTAAATGTAAATATTTTTCTCGGGTAGCAAGTCCACCACGAATGTGGCGCTCTGATTTGTTTGTATCGAGGACTTTACGTGCCTCATGTGCAAGTGATGGGTTGATTTGGACCAGACGCTCGGTTACATCCTTATGTACAGTCGATTTTGACACTCCGAATTTTTTTGCTGTCTGCCGGATCGTTGCCTTCTCTTGTATGATGTAATTTGCAATCTCGATTGCCCGCTCTTCAATATAATCTCTCATAGAAAAGCCCCTGCATAGTTTGTTTTTTACAATCTATGCAAGGGTCTGTTATTGTATGTCTGATTCAAATTTCTGGAAGTCTTTCAGAAAAAACTTCCACATTTTTTTATTTATTCAATACCAATTCATTTCCCATATTCATCATTTTAAGCATTCCGCCAATCCATCCAGGAAATACTCCTGCATATCCGATGAATACGAAAAGCCATGTCATATTATCTAAAGCAACTCTGCTTACTATAAACCAAAGTGCTGCTCCGATTACACACCAGCAAATGATATTCAAAAATAAAAATAATCTAATTTTGCTCTCTCTTCCTAAATTTTTATCTTTACAGAAATCCCATATTTTTTTCATCATATCATCTTCCTTCCCTTTCTACTTTGAAAGTTTAGCAAGCTGACGTTAAATCAGATGTCTGTAAATGTTAAATCCATGTAATAGAATGTTAAATCTATTATTTGTAAAAAGAGCCACAAACTCCGTCCCTACCGGTTTATCAAGTTCAGTAATCGTGTTGGCTTCTCCGGTTCTTTCGACTCTTGTTCCGACTGTATAAGCATGTCTTTTACTTTCTGCATACGCTCATCCAGTGATGCACTGATTTCTGCACACTGACTCATCTCTTCTGCCAGAAATGCACTTTGTTCTTCGGAAATGTTTTTCTTATAACGGAGCTTATGCTCCAGACTTGCCCAGAAGTCCATAGCAATCGTTCGAAGCTGCACTTCTACTGTCACCATCCTTTTTCCTTCTTGAAGGAAAATCGGTGTTTGTATGATCAGGTGCAGGCTTCTATATCCGCTTGGTTTTGGATTTTTTATATAGTCTTTCTTCTCTAACAAAATAATATCATCTTGACTCAGCAAACAATCTGCAAGCCTGTAAATATCATCTGGAAAAGAACAAATTACGCGAACCCCTGCGATATCCTGAATATTTTCCTCAATCGATGTCATTGTAAGCGGAATATTTTTTCTGCGGATTTTCTTTAGTAAACTGTCAAACGATTTTACTCTGGACTTAATATTTTCAATCGGATTTCGATCATACTCCAGTGAATATTCTTCGCTCAAAACCTTGAATTTTGTCTCAACCTCCATGATTGCACATTGATAATAAGACATTAATGTATCAAATGGTTTTTTATTTTTCTGAACAAACTCAATAAATTCGTCTGACAACAAATTGTTTCGTACAAAGTCTTCTTTTCTTTTTTCCAATTTGCTTTCGAGATTCCGTCTGTTTTCTGTTTTATTTTCAAAATTAAGTCTACCCATCAGACTCACCTTTTCCTTTTATTTCAGATACTGGTCTAGGATTTTTTTCAACCCTTCCGGTGTATCTTTAAACCAAGTATCGAATGTCTTTCCCGTTCCTCGGATTGTTGTTCCTAATTCTATAAAAAATGTCGGAATGTCTGATTCTTTCATCACTCGCTGTGAGTCATCAGACATGTTTTCTTCCGGCTGCTCACATCCATTTACATGGATTGTAAACACCGGTTCTACACTATTATCGTTCTTTCTTGATTCCTCCGAACAATCTACTATCCCGAGCTGATATATCCCGCAAGATGGAGTATCATCGGAAATAAGAATTCCCGGTAACACACCGTCTGCAAAGTTATATGGTTTTACTGCCTCATCAATCTCTGAAAGTACTCTCTGAAAACCATTTTTTTCTATCTCTTTCCCCATTTTTCCTCCCGCTGCCTCTTCCTGTTTTTAATTACTGCCCAGAAATCGTTACTGTTCACTCCCGTGTCAATCACTACGCTGATTGGCACGGAGGATGCACGTTTTATCTTGAACGACATCTCGCCCATCGCCAAAGGCGATTTTAAATGGCGAGATGCGTTGCTGGTCACAGGTACTGTGAACAGTAACCAAGTAAATTTCCCGCTTTAAGAATATTTTTAGAAAATAAATGGTTTATGCCAGAAATTCTTCTAAAATCTGGCGAATTGTCTCTTCTTTTAAATTTGCCTCCGCATCCGCTTCTTTTTGTTTTTCAGACGACTTTCGAAGCAGTTGTCCTGCCTCTTCTTTTAATGGCACTCTCGGTTTTCCTTCGATATGGATAGACAAATTTTCCTCGGTACTGCTATTAGCACCCTGTTCGCCCTTTATATTTTCTGTATATGTTTCCTCCGATATTGCCTCATTCATCTTTGCCCTATCAACCGCACTTTCTTTTTCCGCACGAAGCATCTCTGTCTGCTCTCGTTCACTTTGTTGACGCCGATATCTGCTCGCACATATATTTTCCAGATATTCAATCATATAATTCTTCACCGCATTTAATTTGTAATCCTCGTCCGAAAGCTGTCCGACAACAAACAGTAAAATCATCTCGGCTGCTCCCAGCATAACGTATTGGTACATCTTTTCACACACACCTGCGGTCTGATACCAGGAAATAGCTCCGACTACTGCCAGCACTCCTGCTGCCCAGACGCTTTGTTTTTCTAACTGTCTCCAGGTATGTACTTTCAAAAAATTCCCACGATATTCATAAATATATTTCTCCACAAATGCTTCTGTATTTTCTACACTGTCACGCAGCATGCATGCCTGTTCATATTTGGAGCGTACCAATTTTATCAGTCTGTGTGTACTCTTTGACATATTTGCCGCTGCTCCCAGCATCCGGCGAATTGTAAACAGATTCATCATTTTCGCAATGATTCCAATCACACCCACTGCAACCATCAAATGAAAAAGGATATCTGTACTTGTTACCACGTCATAGAACATATCTTAGCCCTCCTGCTTTCACTGCCCGCTATTCACATATTTTGTGAATCGTCTTATATTTTTGCCCACAATAATCCGGATTGTGTTGAAGCTATTATAGACCATGTCGTGCATATTTGCGTCATAAATCGTTCTACAAAATTCTACATTTCAACTTGTCGTTTTCGTATCCTGTCCAGTCCTCTTTTCCTTTGAAAATGCATAAACGTTTATGATAACTCGCTCAACCAAAGCTGTTTTTCAGCTCTTATAGATCACTTTGCTATTCCATTTTGCTTCCCTTATGCCCTGTCGATTTTGCATGAATTTAAGCAAGTTCTGGCATACGATTCTTTGTGTATAATGAAATGTTGAATATTGAAATGTGGCCGCTTATCCATTTACTTTTCTTTACTATTTTGCTATAATCGGTCTTGCTTAGAGAAGTTTGTTATATTCTTACACTTTTTAAAAGAATGAACATTACAATTCTCTGATTCACATATTTAGGAGGAATATATCATGGAATATAAAACAAAAGGCGTCTGTTCTCAGATGATTCAGTTTGACATTGAAGATAATAAAGTAAGAAATGTTGCATTTACAGGTGGATGCAATGGAAACTTGCAGGGAATTTCGCACCTCGTCGAAGGAATGGACGTAAACGAAGCAATCTCCCGTCTGGAAGGAATCCGCTGTGGATTCAAATCGACTTCCTGTCCAGATCAGCTTGCTCACGCATTGAAAGAAGCAATTGCTAAATAAGCAAACCTTTCATATTAGATTTTTATAAATTGAAAAGCTATACATAACTTCACTGTCATGTATAGCTTTATTTTTTCTTTATTAAATTTTTACCCTCGAGCAATCACACCAGTCGCCGTCTGCTTATATGGTTTAGGTTTGCGGTTTGATGGAATCAAGAGGATTTTTCCTTAATATTTTTTATTTTTTTAAGTTATTATTTTCTCAATTCCAAGCAGACAGCGACCGGTGTGATTGCTCGAGGAGGGTAGGCTGGTTAGTCGATCATGATACCATCGGTTGAACAAAATGTTTCTTCAAGCTCATCACCTTTAAACACAAAGTGTTCACTACGAACACGATAATATGTACCGCGTTCTACATTCATTCTTTTTCCAAGAGATACATAATAAGTATTTTCACTTTCTTTTGACAACACATCCAGTCTATCCCATGAATCTGTTTTCTTATTATACTGCTCTATATAAACTACAACTTCTACTTTATCGACTGTATGATGCGCTGTTGTCTGCCCATATACATAAATTTTTCCGATTCCTGCTTTACTGATTGTGCAAGAACCATCCATCAGGTGATCTCCTCGTGCAATATCATTTCCTTTTGTTGTTGCTTCTGCACTCTCTTGATTTGTCAGATACGATCCATCCACTTGTTTTAAAGATGTCTCTTCTGCATTTATCGTCCCACAAAACAGAAAGCATACAGACAATATCAAGCTTAAAGTTGACATAATTTTCTTTTTCATTTGTCCCCCTCCGTAATCTCAAATAATTTGCTTTATATTATATAGACAAATGAACTTTAAAATCCTTACGCACTTTTTCAATAAAATTTTAAATTTTTTAATATTTTATTGAATTTGTTTTTTTCCATCTTTCCTCTTAATTGATAGAATACCCCTTTATATTCAAATTCTGCAGTCATTACATTTGCTTCTGCTTTTTCTGTCTTTCGTTCAGATATTTTGATTTGATTGTTTTGAACCTTTAATTCAGATGTTGTGATTTCATCATCTTCCTTTGTTACTCCTCTTGAAGAGTCTGTCTGATTTAAATAAATTTCATATCGTATGGTTTCGCCTTTATATTTGTAAAACAAATCCGCCTGTTGAATCTCCTCATTTATACTATAATCAATGAACTTCATTCCTTTTGGCATATCCCAAATACGAATGCTTTTTCCTTTTATCATTTCATCAACTTTTTGATAAGCTATATTTTCTTCCCACTCATTTGTATCTTGGCTATCCATATCCTTCACATTCGTCACATCCATCTGTGATTTCCCTGTAAACTTCTCTATCAGCTCCTTCATATACGACTTACTTCCCACACTGGATACACTCATCCCCATAACCAGCACGAGTATCGCTACCAATGCGACGAGTAGCTTGGCTCTTTTCTTTTTCTTATATGTCCGAAGCGGGAATTCTTTGATTTTATTTTCTTCCTGCTCTTTTTCATGCCGCTGAATCTCTGCATAAATTGCATCATCCAGCTCTTTACTGACTTCTAGATTATCCAATTCTGGATCTTCTGCAAGTTCTTTTTCTATTTCGGCAGCTTCTTTTTCAAGCTCCTCTTTCAGTGAGAGTTTTCTCAATTTTTTCATCTTATTGCCTCTTACTTATAGGTTTTGTTTGTTGCTGTTGCTCGTTTATAGGTTGTCTATAAACGACATTATATATTGATAAACATCAACTTCCGTTTATCTTGACTTTTTTCTAAATACGTTTATTATGAATTTATGATGATTTTATTGCTGATTATATATTCTATGATAAGCAGCTTTTGATTATAACTTCTATGGAGGTCTTTTTTATGAAACGAATTATCCTTACCGGCGGTGGAACTGCCGGACATGTTACTCCAAATATTGCCTTGCTCCCTAAATTAAAGGAACTTGGCTATGATATTCACTACATCGGTTCTTATAATGGAATTGAAAAGGAACTGATCGAACCTTTCAATATTCCATATTACGGCATTTCATCCGGTAAACTTCGCCGTTATTTCAGTTGGCAGAATTTCACTGATCCATTCCGTGTATTGAAAGGACTTAGTGAAGCCAACAAGCTTGTTCGCCAGTTGAAACCGGATGTCATTTTCTCCAAAGGTGGATTTGTATCTGTTCCTGTCGTTATGGCTGGTAAACGCAACAAAGTTCCGGTCATCATTCATGAATCTGATATGACTCCAGGGCTTGCGAATAAACTTGCTTTTCCTTCTGCAACAAAAGTTTGCTGTAACTTCGTTGAGACTTTAAAGCAGCTTCCTGAAGGTAAAGCCGTTTTAACCGGTTCTCCTATCCGTCAGGAGCTCCTTTCCGGTAATAAAATCGCAGCTCTTGACTTCTGTGGATTTACAGCCGGAAAACCTGTTATTCTTGTCATCGGAGGAAGCCTTGGTTCAGTTGCTGTCAACAACGCTGTCCGCGGTGCTCTTCCTGAATTACTTAAAACATTTCAGGTTATTCACCTTTGCGGGAAAGGTAAATTGGATCAATCCTTAATAGGCACAGAAGGATATGTACAGTTTGAATATATCAAAGATGAATTATGTGATATATTTGCACTTGCCGATATCGTAATTTCCCGTGCCGGTGCTAATGCAATCTGTGAATTACTTGCTCTTTGCAAACCAAACCTGCTTATCCCGCTTTCTAAAAATGCAAGTCGTGGTGACCAGATTCTAAATGCCCGCTCATTTGAACGTCAGGGATTCAGTATGGTTCTGGAAGAAGAGGAAACAACAAAAGATTCTCTTCTTGAAGCAGTTCACAAGCTTTACGACAATCGTGCCACTTATATGGATGCCATGCGTAATTCCGGACAACATGATGCAATCAATACCATCACCGGATTAATCGAAGAGGTTCGTTTAAACAAGTAATATATTTCTTATACTTATTTAAAAACGTAATAATTAAGTTCAAGGCTCAATCACGAGTCTTGAACTTTTATATTTCATCCAACTCTTCGTATTCTATTCCATACTTCTTACGAATCCATACCTTTGCTCTATGCAACATGGTATAAAATGCCTGCGTACTCATCCCCATGATCTCTGCCGCTTCTATCTGAGTTATTTCTGTATCATATGTAAGCATGATTGCCTGATACCATCTTTCATTTTTCTTTAGCACGCCTGCCAGTACATTATCGTACACTGACTTATGCTTTTTATGTCTCAACTCATTTAAGCATCGGCTCTCCGCACTCGCTTCCTGTGCTTTTTCATCTATATACATTTCCAGTGTTTTTTCAGATTCCTCACTAATGTATATTTCATGCTTCATTTTCACCAGATAGTTATATGCTGTATTTCTTGTTGTTACTGTCAACCATGCTTTAATGTTTGTATACTCCTCAATAGACTTTCTCTGTTTCGCATCCTGCATAAATAATACAAAAACATCGTGTGCTATATCATTTGCAACTTCTGAATTCCGTGAATATTTATATGCTACCTTGAAAACCACCTGCTTATATTCATCATAAATCTTTTTGATTTCATGACCTTCAATCAATGTTCTTCTCCAGTGCTATTTTAATTTATTCAGAATCTCTTCTTTATCTTCATCCGTTAATGTTCCAAGTTTCCATCCAAGTCCTACATTATCGTCCTTGTATCTTGGAATCATATGCATATGGAAATGGAAAACTGACTGACCGGCCACCTCTTCATTGTTCTGTACTATATTGTATCCGTCACATCCCAATACATCTTTTAATTTGTTAACTTCTTTTTTCGCAAGTACTAAAACTTTTGCCGCAAGCTCATCATCCAAATCATACAGATTTCTATAATGTTCTTTTGGTAAAATCAGTGCATGTCCTTTTGATGCCGGGTTCAAATCCAGAATCACGCGAAAATCATCATCTTCATACAGTGTTGCTGATGGAATCTCCCCTGCTGCTATTTTGCAAAAAATACAATTATCATCTCTCATGACAGTTCCTTCTTTCTAAAAAATTTTATACTGTTTCCAGTATATCCCATTTTTTCGAAAAATAGAAGAATAATAATTTTTCTTTTGCATTTTCAACAGCTCGTCTGTTCACTTTCGTATCACATAGAATCTGAATCCTCGTCTCCTTCTAGTATAAAATCATTCCAGCTTCCCCAGCGGTTTCTCTTTAACCTCTTTGCGGCCTTTCTCCATGACTTCCAGGTACCGCCTTCTTCTCTGATTGCCTGCATCCCTTCCTCTACTTCGTAATACCCTTTTGTATCTTCCGGGTCATACTGTTCTTCCTCTTCCGTAAGACGAAACACATTTCCATAATCTTCTGCAATTCGCATCTGGACACCTTCTGCCTTTTCTCCAAACATCAGGCGGTTTCTATTCTGCCTCTGTTCTTCTCTCCACTCTTCCATTGTACGTTTTCTCTCTTCCTCATGAGCTTCGTACTGTTTCATAATTTCTCCCAGATTATAGTTTTCCTGCAGCGTTGCTTTATGCAGTTCATATGCCAGGACAATCCCATTTGTATCTCCATAATCCAACGTTCTCACAAAATATTCTGTCAACTGATGAAAGGACTGACTGAGTTTTCCGTCCCATCCAGGAAGATAACAAAAATACCACTGTTTTTCATTTAAGAAAATATATTCTGGATCTAATATCAGGCAATTTGGATTTAACATATAATTTTCCAGCTTTTCTATTATCTGAAGAAGTTCCATCACCAATAACTGAATTTCTTGTTGTTGGATTGGTTTCTTTTCATAAATAACAGCCATCGGTTGAAACCCTTTTGTTTGATACGTGTATTTGCTTCTTCCGTCTAATGCCGCACCTCTTACCGGCAGGATTCCAACAATCGGATTTTTTTGAAGCATCGGAATCTGATAATCTTCTTCATATGATTTGTCCAAATAAATATGTAAATTGCTTTGATTTAATTTTGATTCGAATTGCGCCTGAAACATATTTTCCCTCACTCGCTTTCGCTATTCTTTATTGCCTTTTCTAGAATTGCTTTTCTTCTAATCTTCTTTTCCGGGTTAACAACCGGTGCTCTTTGCCTGATATGAAGTTTCATTTTCTTCTTTCTTGCATAAATATCTACGTCTACCCATTCTTTCGTCACTGCTGTTGTAACCTCAGTTTTTGCAAATAAAATTAACTTTTCACCTATTCTCTCTCTGCAAAATTGTTCTGCATCCACGCTCTCTCCCGGCCATCTCTTCTGCTGTGCCCCAACAGTTGCTGTTTCTGTCGCCGCACCAATCAAGATTTGTTTATCATGATAATAAAATGAGGTGTAAACAATGAGCACAAACACCATAAAAATAATTGGCATCAAATATGCCATTTCAACTGTTATAACACCCTGTACTTCTTGATATTTTTTTATTCTTCCCATACTTGCACTATCCCATCAATATCACCGCAACATAACCTATACACAAAAACGGAATGAAAGGCATGCTTTGTTTTTTAGCTCCTTTATTCCACACTAATAGTAATATTGCTATAAGTGATGCACCAAGAAATGAAATCATCAATACTATTAGCAAATCCCAGAGTCCCAAACAAATTCCCAAAATTAGGATAACAATTCCATCTCCATAACCAAATGCCTCTCTCGTAATCTTACTAATTCCTAGAAATACAATTCCCACAGCTGCACCCGACACAATGAGGATTGGAGAAATCGACGCTCCTTTTAAACTTTTCCATATCTGCATAACAATTGCCATTACCCCACCTGCACCTAACAGCCATATTGGAATTTTACGTGTCCGAATATCAATCAACGATAAACAAGTCAAATATACAATCCATACTCCCTGACTTAATTCGCACATTTGCTGCATGCCCTCCTTCCTCCTGCTTGTGATTTTTTGACAGAACGGATAGATCTCTTTAAACTGCTGCAATTCAATGAACTATGATATTTTGTTCCATAATCAGCAATATAAACTCCCGACATTGTGCTGCCATGTACACAATGTTCACAGGCATAATATCGTCCTCCTGACTCATTTCGATATCCTGACAGTGCTGACTGGGGCACAAACTGAATCTGTACATGTAATGCTGAACACTGATAATTCGTATGATAAACACTCCCCGTATCTGCTATATATACAATACTGTCATCCTCGTCATCCAATCCATTGTGTGGATATCCGGTCCACGCCTTAATTTCAATCTCCTGTCGGATTTTTTGTCCCACATGCATATGCTGTGGAAATGGCAATTTCACTCGATAGTTGACATAAATATGTACCACTTCATCTCCCGTATCGTAATAAGAAGTAAAGCAATGAATTCCTGCACTTCCACCATCGATAATACTTCTATCCAATCTCTCTGCCCCAACCACATTGACAATATCCGCTTTTAATTTAATCGGATTTAACACTGACACAATCGGGATCTGCTCTGCTGCCAGTTTTCCTGCATGCTGCGCCGCAGCTGAAACACTAAAACGAATACTTTGTATTTCTAAAATATATACAATACACAATATTGCAAATAAAAATATCGGTATTGCCATCGCTGCCTCTACAGTCACACTGCCATTCGTATAATCCTTGCCTTTATTTTTTCTATTCCACCGCTGTTTTTGTACAGTACTGATTTTAGGATCTGATACAGGTACCTTTTCCTGCACTTTTTTAGATGAGTAATTATAATTTTGCACCATGCGGATTTTCCTTTCTAAAGATTTTCACATTTTATTTTTTTGAGGGATTTATAAATGCCGAAAAGGCACCCGTATCAAACCCCAAAACCAGCCTATTTTGTACTCTGTTTATAAGAACGATTCATCACTTTTATTGTGATTCATACCCAAATTTACATGGAAACTGATATGTTTTCCCGTTCCAGATTTCTGCCTTGTTTTGTAGCTTCATCCTTGTAACACATGAATCTGCATGAAAATATCCCAGATTATTTTCATGTATCAGATTTTCTTCTACCCGGTCTAACGTCCTCATCGTAATCTCTGAATTTTGTTTCAGAAGTAAAAGTATTTGCAAATATTGGGTATATTTCATACCATTTTCATCATCTCTTCCCTCTTGCGTATCCAGTGCAGTTCCAAGAAGAAATAATGAGCTCAACTGCAATTGCCAGTTTGAATCATCTTTTATCATTGCTACACGATTACCTGACAAAAGTGCTCGTATATCTATCACACTTTCTCCGAAACCCCATAGCATTAAAATTATCTGCTTTGCTGTCTCCATCAACTCTGGCTGTAGTAAAATCACCGCAACGGTAGCCGCCAATGCCGCTGCTTCTTCCTGCCTTTGTACGCTTCCAATCAAGTATCCGTAGTTTAATGCAAAACGTACCGCCATCAACCGTTTTATAACTGCTTCAAGATTCTCTTTATCTGACGATTTCCCACACAATATATATTCCAGTTCATAGTCCAATGTCCGATTTTCTGATTTCTTTTCAACAGCTGAACTAAAATGTTGTTCTATATATTGTTCAAATAATACTCTTTCTTCTAATCCTCCTACTCCTACTCTTGCAGGAAAACTTCCTCTGCCTCCGTTTAAGGGACGACTTGACAATTGCTGTTCTTTCGATATTGATCTATTCGATAAAATAAAATTCTTCGGCAAAGCCAATGCCAAAAGTCCCGATGCCTTTGTCTGAAGCAATTCTGAGGCTTCTTCCTCTATAACACTTCCGTTTTGTAATAATTCATTTTCCATCTGTTCTGTCAACTGACTGCCTTCTATCTCTCTTTCTTCCCATTGTGCAGATAAGCCAATCATATTCTGTATGCTTTGAATTCCTGTCTGTTGTTCCATAAATGCCAGAACTTGTTCCCTGAAAGCCTGTCCCTGATTATCTGTCAGCATCTGTATTTCCGAAATCTCCTGTTCGATTCCGGCACTTCCATAATATGCAAGTCTGTCCAGAATCCGATTCTCGTCGTATTGTCCTGACTGGTAAGAAGCATCCAACGCAAACACTTCATATTCCTTCCATAATTCCTTTTGATATTCTCCAAATATTGAAAAGATTGCTCGATCCACATCCAATCGCTTTTGATTCTTTGTGGTTTGAATTGTCGCACTTTCAAGCAGTGCAAAAATAAATGAAATAAGTAGAACAAAAATTAAACTTAGAAATGCTGTAATTTCCCCTGATACCTTTCTTTTACATTGCATCAGATACCTGCGCTTTCACTTGTAATCTTTTCAAAAATTGTATTTACCAAATCTGTCAACTGATTCTTAAAAATAAGAACCAATGCAATAATCACAACAATAAATTTAGCCCCTGTCTTTTTCATGCCTCAAAAGCCTTATAAACACTGGATTTAACCATATAGACCAAAACGTATCATTCGTCTATTTTCTTTGTTTTTTGCACTTTTTGTATGTTGTGTGCATTTTGTAGCCAGTATTTTTATTTATTCATATCTATACAAAACAAGACAGAATGTACTTGCTTTTTTACTGTACATTCTGCCTTGAATCATTCAAATTCAAATATTTAATTTTTCCTTTTATACTTTAGATATTTTTCTTACCCTTGCCAATTCTTCTCGCAACTCTGCATTTTCTTTTTCCAATTTTTTTATTTTTAGTTTCAATTCCTGTATAGTCGTTTTTGCATTAACTAAAGTTCTTTCCATAGCCATATCAATAATAATCTGTTTCGGATTATACGTTACGCTCTGTTGATGCATAGCTTCATTTACCACCATGCGCATTTCTTCATTTCGATAAAAAAATCCTTTAGAAAAGCCTGTTTTTTGAATCAATGCAGCAACCGTTATTTTTTCTTTTGATTCCAACATTTCTTGAATTTCCCGTTTTGCGGTTTCTACCTTCTGTTTGCTACGTTCCAAACTACATTCGACCATTTTATCGTATTTCATAGATTATCGTCCTCTCAAAAAACTTGTACCACACCATTCTCACAATTTTTTTAGAACAGAAATTTCTTTCCTACTGACCCGTTTATTCAATTTCTCCAGTTCTTGCTGCAACAGTTCATTTTTTCTTTTCAATTCCTGATTTTGTTCTGCTAATTTCTCGTTCTCTGCTTTGGCTTTTAACAATTCAATTTTCAACTCAATTACTGAATTTTCAAGTTTTCTGTCCATTGCAACCGGATGTCTATTCTTAAAAATTGCTTCCTGTCTATGTATTGCGTCATCCATTTCTCTTCTGATAAGCTCATTTTTATAAAAAAATCCTCTAGAAAGCCCAGTTCTTTTTACCAGCTCTGCTACGGTAATCCTTTCCATATTTTTAAGCATATCAGATATTGTATTTTTTGCAATATTCATCTTCCTCTGACTCTCAGCCTGCGTAATCGCTACCATCTTATCATATTTCATAATCATCCCATCCTTCTATGATATCTAATAGGATCATGTCCATTTTTTCTCTTGCAGCTCTCGTTTCATCTGCCATCAGTTTATTGCCGATTTTTCGATAATGATGTACCGAATATATGGAGGTATGCCCCAGTAGCTTAGCTATCATCCAGTCATCCACATGCATTTCTGTCAATTTCTTTCCATAACAATGTCGAAAAATATGGGTTCCAAACTTCAGAAACTCTCCATTATCATCCCGGATATCTTCCTGGCGGATCATTGTCATAATCTGATTTTGAATCATGCTATATTGATAAGGCCTAGTTGGATCATCTTTTTTTGCAAAAATGTAAGTTGTTTCTCCATACCGTTCCTTTGTATAATCAATTGCTTTCATAATCAGTTGTGCCACTTCTTCACTGATGGCTTTTTCATAGGTGACTGACTTCACCTGATCAATCCTTATAAAATATCGATTATTCCGCATGCTTAGGCAGTCTGTCTTTAAGGTCAGCGTATCTGAAATCCTCGTTCCCAGTAATTGATGGATAATCAGTGCCCTACATATCTGCTCATCCATTTTGAAAATGTGTTCGTTTAATCTTTTGATTTCCGCATCTGAGTAAAATTTGAATACATGCCTTGGTGTACTTGGGAAATCATTACTCAGAAATAATTCGCTCATGTACTGTCGTTCATATAAATTCCCAACATCTTCTATTACCCTTCGTAGTGCATATAGGTCAGATCTATAATTTTTCCGGTCATGTGCTTCCGTCTGAAGATATATCAGATACTCTTCTATATGCATCCGTTCCAGATCCTGCAGCGATTGAATGTCCAAATATTTTCTTTTAAGAAATTTTGAGAACCGCTTTACTGCAGCTATTTCACTATGAATCGTTCCTAAAGGGGAATATTTTAAATGCATAAAAATTACTTTTTTTACTTCTTCCCGAATATCTGGCTGTACAATTTTAGTAAAGTTAATCGTTTCCGTATTCTTGATTGGATTTCTATAAATAGGAAAATCGAAGTTTTTAAGAGTCCAGATATCTTTTTCCTGCTCATCCCTGTCATCCTCTTCTTCCAGAAACTTCAAGATTTTTTTCATATGCCTTACAATGCTAGGACTTTCAATTCCTATTTTGTCATATGCAGGCCGATATTTTTTGCTTGATAAAGCATATCCTCGTTCCAGCATCCATCCTTTTAACATACGGATGATTTTTTCTTCTTCTCTGGCATCAAGGCTTTGTATTTTCCGATCAATCAGAAATTCTCGAATATTATTATAATAGGTCACTTCACTTGCCATGCTGGACGGTGCGAGCATTTTTCCTCTTTCCCATATAAATTCTTCCAACTTTTCGGCAAGTTCTTCTGATGGCAATCCTTCCAGATTAAAATACCGTTCCGGGCTGATACGCATTCTCTGAATCTGCTCTTCGGATGCTACCTTGTAGCAGTCCAGCTCATATATGTAAATTCTTTTTTTCATATTCTTTCACCACGCTTCTTAGCTTTAATGGTAGAAGCCAAGTCATTTTCCTGTTTCTTAAAGTAAGTATCACTTGCTTTTTCAATTCTCTTTGGCATGAAGTCTACATACTGTTTTGTCATCTCTTCGGAAAAATGTCCTAAATAATCTCGGATTGTCTGTATAGAAACATCCTCATCATAAAATTGGGTGGCCAGCGTATGCCTATAGTCATGGGTTTTGAAGATATAACTGCCATCTGCAATTCCATTCTTATCACAGTATTGCTGAAACTCTTGTCGGAATGTTGTTCCCCGGTACGCTCCACCATCCTTCCCTTTAAAGATATAATCTTTCGGACGAATGTGTTCACGCTCAATATACTTACGCATGATTCTATACATCACAAGCGGTATTGGTATCATTTTATCTGCTTTCATCTTGATCTGATAGACTTTCAACCATGCATCTTCTCCATCCCAGTAATATGCATCCCCTTTTAACGTACACACTTCGCTGATTCTCAATCCAGTACACCACAAGTGTAAAAATATCAATCTTGGAACTATCGGAAATGCATACAGCTTATGCAGGATTTCCATATAAACTTTTTCTTCCACCGTTCTGTCATGATGCTCTGGATATGTCTTTTTCAGGTAATACTCCGGTTTAAAGGGTATCTCCTTCATATATCCTCGGACATTTAAAAACTGATAAAATTTTATATAATGCACAATTCTTTTATTGAATGTATCATCTTTGATATCCTTTTCTTCCAGTTTCCTAAAATAGTCATTCAATTGATTTTCATCTACCTGACAAATGGATTCTTCTTCCTTAAAATATTCCAGAAGTCTTTTTACCTCATATAGTTGTCCTCGGATATTTGCTATCGTCAGTCCACCAATTCCAACATGATATTTGGCATATTCCTGTAACAATTCTCGATTCTTTTTGTTAGTCACTTCTATAAAACTCAATCTCTGTACTGGATTGCTTGGGTTAAGCCGATCTTCTGACAGGTGAAAGCGTTCCATATACCACACATTGGCATGCCAATGAATTTCTGGTGCTGTTAAAAATAAGATTTTCCGACTATTGTCAATAATCTGCATAGAGTTTTTCACATTGACCACTTTCTGTTCCACGATTTTCTCAAATCGTTGGATCTGTTCTAATTCCAATCCTTCCAGATCATCAATCTCTTCCTCCACACAAAAATCATATAACCAGTGTAATGGCAATAAATAGCGAACTCTTCTCTCTTTGGGATCGTCTCGATACAAATTATCTAGAATATAATTCAATAGTAGAAAAACCTGCTTTTTTAATTTTTCAGATGCTCTTCTAAAAAAATCCCACACCAGTTCCTGTTTATCTCGGACATATTCAAAATCCTTAACCAACTCCAAATCTGGTAAGTATGGCAGGAATACAACCTGTGCTTGATATTTCCTCCGGTGTTCGATTCTTCCCGGCAGACTTTCTATTTCTTTTTGGATACTATACTGCTTGATATGATCGAAAACCTTTAAATATCTCATCACACTCGCTTCATCCCACATTTTTTTCAGTTCTGCTTCATAACGGCTTCGTACCGTATAATCAATCTCTTTGATATGATGTATTCCCTGCCGGATTAGAAACCGTTTGATGTTTCCCTTCAATGCCTCATCTGACACTTGGCTTTCTCGGATTTCTAAGAGTAGCTCTCCATATTCTGTTTCTATCCAATACTTCTGTATCTTCCGTAATGCGGATGACTGCTCTTTCACCTGCTTTTTCGTATAATTCCCACTATCCAACAAAGTTTGTTTGTATTCCCGCAAATCTTGTTCTTCTGCTAAAATCACATCATAGATTTCTCTTTGGATAAGGAATTTCTCTGCTTCTTCCCATAATTCTCTCTGCAATATTCCGCCTGACATAAACTGCCTGTGAAGATGCTGTATCTCTTCCTTGCGTTCTGCTTGCAGCAATCGAATTGCAGACACTTGATCGCCTCCTCTTTTTTATAACAAATTCTGAACACCATACATTGCTTGATGCCTGTTATAAAAAGCATCACTGACTTCTATTAGTTCATCCTCTGTTATATTCAGATATTTCATAGTCGTTTCGATATTCCGATGCCCGAGTGCTTGACTAATCATTTCTAATTTCCATCCATCTTTTCGTCTTGCATTTGCAAAATAATGCCGGAGCATATGTGGAGATGCTTTAATTCCCGTCTTTCTCTCCAATCTGCGTAACATGGCATATACTCCACTTCCCTTAAAAGGCTTTCCAACGTAATCACCTGAGACATTAATAAATAAATATTCCTGTCCTATAATCAGTTCCTTATAGTCTTCAATATAAAACATTAAAATATCAAATGTTGCGTCGCTGATTTTGGCTCTTCGAAGTTCTGCGTTTTTAGCTCTTGCCCCATTCTCATTATCATCTCGAAAGTTGACATATATTATATGTTTCTCATAGTCTATATCCTCTGCGTATCGTACACCTAAGAGTTCCCCTATTCTAAAGCCTGTTTCTGCTAATAATAAAAGCAGAACCTGATCGCGGCTGTTTGCACATTCTTGCAACAACACTACAATCTTGTCCTGCTCAATGGTTTTTCCTTGATGTCCTTTTTCTTTTAAATATCCTCGAAAACTCTTCCTATTCAATACTTTTCTGATACCGATGGAATTTCGCACAATCATTTGCGTATCTGATAATACCTTCAAGCTTTCCGAATGCTTGTTTTCCTGCTCCATAAAGGTATAAAATCTGAATACTTCTTTTAAATATGCATTGCATGTCTCATTATTAGGAAGTTTTAAATAATCTTCCCTGCTATGCATACCAGCTTTTAACCAAATCAGGAAATCTGTAAAATGTTCATGCTGTTCAATATATTTCATTTGATAAATATCATCTAAACAAAGTTGCTTTTCATCCAGAAAATTCAAATAATAAGATAATGCAAAGGCACTTCTTTGTATGGTATTCGGTGATATCTTTGACCTTTTCTTATGCATTAGATATTTAGAAGGCAAATATACAATATCTCCGCTTTCATTTTCTCGAATAAAATAAAATTTCTCTTGTTTATCCATCTGCATTTCTACGATATATTTTGCCATATTAACACCTTCCTTCTAAATTTCTAACGCTATACACAGTATACCCACTTCATGTCCAAATAGCTATTCATCAATACCAACAATTCCACTGAAAATGCCACTGAAATACCACCAAACATTTCGCTGTAAACTCGCTGTGATTGTAGCAGAACCACGAGTATTTACAGGTAATATTCCACACCCTTCCGATTTCTGATAAAACGCTGGACATCCTTGATGTCTTTTGCCATCTTGCAACTCGGAAGCGCACACATCACTTCCTCATGATATCTTCCGTCCTCTCCTGCACGCTCATCTAAGATGGACACGACACAGGTGTCTGTCTCTGTGCGGAGCGCACGTCCGAACCCCTGCCTTAGTTTTTTCTGCATATCCGGAACGATCACTGCCTGAATGTAGTCTTTCAGACAATCAAATTCTTTCTTCTGTGCCTCACTGATGGGATCTGGAACAGCGAATGGCAGTTTTACGATAATCAGCGAAGATACCATATCTCCGGGAAAATCTACTCCTTCCCAGCAAGATCCGGCTGCAAAAAGGACAGCATTGTCTGTCTGTTTAAATCTCGTGATTTCTTCCGGGGAATGTCTCCACACTCCAATCATCGGGAATGGTATCTCATCCCGCAACATCTGATATACATTTCCCATCAAGTGATAGGATGTGAACAGCACCAGTGTATGTCCGTAAGTCGAACAGATCAACGAATGGATATGGTCCGCTATCATCTCTGCTTCTTCCTGACTTCCCCTTCTGCACTTTTTCAGATCCTTTGGCAGATATAACAGACAATTCTTTTGATATTCAAATGGAGAGTCTGCCACATATTCACGTACCCTCTGCACTTTCTGTAATCCCGTCATCTTTCGGATATGGGAAAATCCCTGTCCGGTTTTTAACGTTCCGCTTGTCAGGATTGCTCCTATTCCCCTGCTCCACAACATCTGGTCAAGATACTGTGGAATCCGTCTGCTAGAGGCACACAATATGATCCGATGTTCCTGATCCTGTTTCAGATGCAGCACATACTTCTTATCCTGATGGAAAAAGCATTCCAGAACACTTCTGGTCTCTTCCAGCTTGTTTCTGATCCACTTTGGGATCTTCTTTTCTAATTTTTCTATGATCTTATTCATGGTCTGTATCCCCTCATATAAATACATGGCACACTCTTCTGTCATGTAAAATTCTTCTTTTAGCCCATATCTGGTTCTGTGGTTTTCTCCGATCACATCCAGCACCATCCGGATCGTCCCGGACAGTTTTCTTATCTCCGGTCCCTGATATTCTTTCCCAAGATAAAAACAGATCTCCCGGATATCGTCATAACACAGGCTCTTCCCGAACATCTGCTTTGCCGCATCCGGCAGTTTATGCGCTTCGTCTACGATCAATGCCCGGTAGTCTTTTAGTAACGGGCGGTAATCCTGCAGTCTGTGATAGCCGTCTGCCAGCAGATAATTATGGTTGCAGATCTGGATGAACATTTCATCATCTCTGGAATGTTCCAGATACTGCTGATACCTGCAGGAACCTTTTTTCGGGCATTCCCTTGAACAGAACTTTGATACGCTTACCATCCTTCTGTCAAATCCGCTTAATCCGGACACTTCATCCATATCATAGTGTTCTTTCAGAGACAGCAGTGCTTCTTTCTGCAATGCATTTTTATTTTTCTCTTTGATTGCAACGATTCGTTGCTCTAATCTCTCATCACAGACAAAATGCTCTTTCCCTTTGCGGATGACAGCTTTGATCGGTGACTGAATCGTCCCGTTCTCCTGAAGAATCCGGGAGAGAAAAGGGATATATTCTGTA
>OGIO01001058.1_pt1 | contig 26311 bp, 25 predicted proteins | sample 1571841 | NCBI WGS metagenome assembly OGIO01 (sample SAMEA2582111, study PRJEB24529) | metagenome | biome: Human gut stool | place: China | collected 2011
CCAGTCGCCTCTCTGGAGCAGAAGCTCTTCAACCTCAACGCCGGCATCGGTCAGAGCCTTGATGGAGTACTCGGTTCTGTACTGGGCATCTACGTTCTCCGGATCACCCTGAACCATGATGTAGCTTACTTTGCCATCGCCGTTGATATCGCCCTTGGTCTCGGTCTCGAGGATTTCCTCGCCCTGGTAAGTACCGGACTGTCTTGCGTCAGCACCTACATAAGTAGCGTTGATACCATCGGAAGCCCATCTCTCTTCCTCTGCGGTATCTGGCTCACGGTTGATGTAAACAACCGGGATTCCAGCGTCTTTACACATATCGGTAACCTGCGGTGCGGAAGAAGACTGAACCAGGTTTAAGATCATAACGTCAACGCCGGAAGCGATGAAGTTCTGGATCTGGTTGGTCTGCTCTGCCTGATCGCCCTTACCATCCTGAACGGTGATGTTCTCTTTCTTGAAGCCAAGGTCCTCGGTTAAGTATCTCTCTAACTCGGTACGGTACAGAGTCATGAAGTTATCATCGAATTTATAAATGGAAATGCCGACTTTCTTGTCTGCGTAATCGCCGCCTGCTACTTCTTTCATTTCTGCTGCAGTGGTCTCTGCTGCTTCGGTAGCTGCCTCAGTTGCTGCCTCGGTAGCTGCTGCGGTGGTCTCTGCCGGTTTGCTGCCGCCGCATGCTGTCATAGACAGAATCATGCAGGATGCCATTGCCATAGCGGTTACTTTCTTTGTTAATCTCATGATGTAAATCCTCCCTTTAAATAAAATTGTCATAGTTTGTAAGTTTTTGTTTACTTTCTCCATCTGACAAGCTCATTATACTGGTGGATTGTGCAATTTTCCATAGGATTTTCTTTTCAGCATTATGGATTTTTTTTGATTCTACAATTTTTTATGGATTTAAGTTGTCTTTTGTGACATGATTCTGCGTGGTCCAGTAGTATTTTCCGTCTGTCAGGCCGATTTTTTCCGAAATTGGTTCACCTAATCCGGCGGATGCCGCAATCGTGAAGATTGCGTCTGCGTAACCGCTTTTATCGGAAGATACCGTCCCCAGCATCTTTCCGCTTTTTACCGCATCCAGTCCCGGGGTCGTTCCATCGATCCCAACCACACGGATGCGGTTGATGCCAGCGCGATCCATTGCATCGATGGCGCCAAGTGCCATGTCATCATTGTTGCTGATGACCAGTTCGATCTTATCCGGATAAGCCAAGAGCCACTGCTCCATCAGCGCAGAGGCCTGCGAGCGTTCCCAGTTTGCAATGCCCCCTGTGATCTTCTCGATCGGAACCCCGCAGTCCTTTAAGGTCTGCACCGACCATTCGGTACGGATCAGGGAATCCTGATGATTGCTCTCTCCCTCTAAAAGCACATAACTGATCACCCCGTCTCCGTTTTTATCGAGCGATGCAGGGTCCTTTGTATACTGGTCTGCAACAATCTGCGCCTCCAGAACTGCAGATTCCTTTGCATCCGCGCCTACATAGTAAAGCTTGTCCCAGCGGTCCATGTCTTCCTCAACCGGCTGCCGGTTAAAAAACACGACCGGAACCTCTGCCGCCATGGCCGGATCGATGATGCCGGAGGAGGTTGTCCGGTCTACCGGATTGACGCAGAGTGCGTCACAGCCCAGGAAAATAAAACGTTCCACCTGTTTATTCTGTGTATACTGGTTTCCCTTCGCATCCTGAATGTCCAGGGTCACCTTAATGCCGGTTTCCTGTTCATACTTTTTTGCCTTCTTTTCCAGTTCCGTGCGGATATTCCCGATGAAGGTATCATCGGCCCGGTACAGGCTGACGCCGATCCGGAGCGCATTTTTCTTTTCCGGTTCCCTGCCCGCCTGACAGCCGGAAAGAAGACCGCAGGCCACAAGCAAACCAAATGCAAGGCGTACAATGCTTCTATTTTGTAATTTCATGCCGGTTTACCTCCTATTCAATGGGATAGAGCATTTTTTCAAATTCCGGGGAACGCAGGTCATCCTTCCGGATGTAATAGCTGTCGAGCACCGTCTCTTCCTCCAGTTTCTGGTTCGATAAGATTTCCACTGCCCGCTTAATGCTTAAATAACCGATACTAAAATCATCCGTCACGCAAAGCCCGCTTATGATGCCGCGGTCTAAGTAGTTCAGGATCTGCGTTGTCGTTCCGCGGCCATAGAGTCCCTCCACATGTTCCTGGTATACACTGCTGTCTTCCAGGATCTGCGCTGTTTCCAAAAGCGCTTCCGGGTCCAGGGCAATGACCAGCGCACGTGAGGTTTCCGGATAGACAAACCCTTCAATCGTCCTCCGGAAGGTATCCCCATCCTGCCGCTCCAGCTGTTTTACCTTATACCCGCCTCCGCACAGGACAGTTTCCACGCCGTCCCTGAAATGCCGTCTGGCTGCAGATTCTTTTTTTGTATAAAACAGATAGACCGGAACCTCTGCCGTATGGCAGGCCATTACCTGCTTTGCCAGTTCTCTTCCCATAGCATCATAATCCGCAGTTACCACAGAAGAAACCTTGTCTCTTGGAAGAGCGGCATTCACAAGCACCAGAGGGATCTGGATCCGCTTTTCCGCCAGAGCCTCCTCCAGCTCACTTTCCGCTTCCGGCATCACAACCAGTGCCTTTGCACCATCCTGCTGTTCTCTGGCCATCCGTTCGATCTGCTGCGCTGGAGTTTCGCCTTCATAGAGCGTGATCATACTTACATCCGCATTCAGCTCGATGGCCGCCCGGTCAGCCCCCTTCTTAAAATTCTGGTAGGCTTCGCCGGTGCTGTCATCCAGGATCACCGACACCGGGTAAATTTCCGTTTTCCGTTCCTTAATGATCAGGTCTGTTGAGGAAAGCAGATACAAAAAGACCAGAATCACGCCAAAGATCACTAACCCCCACGTTTCGCGCTTTCTCATTGTGCCTTCTCCTTTTCCTCTTTCTCCTGGATCTCCCGGTAATCGACCGCCGGCAGATGGATCCGGATCGTAGTTCCCTCATCCGGCTCCGATTCGATAGAAAGTCCATATTCATTTCCAAAATACAGCCGGATCCTCTCATTGACATTTTTCACACCGATCCCGGAGCCACGTTTCGATGATACATGGGCATGCTCTGTCAAAAGGCTTTCCACCTGCTCTTCTGTCATGCCAAGTCCGTTATCCTGAATGGTAAACCACAGTCCATCTTCTTTCTGCACTGCTGTTACCGCAATAATCCCGTCTCCATCCTTAAATTCCATGCCATGATAGATCGCATTCTCCACCAGCGGCTGCAGCATCAGCTTGAGGCTTGCCAGTCCCAGCACCTCCGGGGCGGCATCGATGGTGTAGGTAAATTTGTTCTTAAAGCGCATCTGCTGGATCATTAAATAGTTGCGCACATGCTCCAGCTCATCGCGCACCGTGATAATGCTTTTTCCTTTGCTTAAGCTGATGCGGAAGAACCTGGCAAGCGCCGTCACGACCTTCACCGCTTCGGATTTCTGTTCATTCTCGATCATCCAGACGATAATGTCCAGCGTATTATATAGGAAATGCGGGTTGATCTGGGACTGGAGTGTGTCAAACTCGCTTTTCCGTTTTGACTCATGCTCCGCCACGATATCCTGCATCAGTACCTTGATCTGTTTGGCCATATCGCCGATGGAACGGCCAAGATGCCGGATCTCGTAGGAGCCGCCCTGGTAAACCTCCGCATCGAGGTTTCCTGTTTCCAGAGCATTGACCGATTTTTCCAGTTCCCGGATCGGCACCGTGATACGCGATGAGATCGAGGCATTGATGATCATTAGGATCAAGAGGAACAGGCCGACCAGAAATACCATGAACAGCTTGGTTTTTAAAGTATTCAGATAGCTGTCCTGCTCCGGCGTCACTCCCACCAGCTTCCAGCCGGTATAGCCCACCGACTTGACAGTCACATCCCGGATCCTGCCCTGGTAGGACTCCCGGTAATTTCCATCGCGGTGCCCCACCGCAGCCTGGATGTTTTCTTCCAGCTGTCCGGCATCGATCAGCTGCATCTGCGGGTGATAGATCAGCTGCCCGCCAGAGCTGATCATGTATAGATAACCGTGGTTTCCCATGGTGATGCTGTCTAAAAGCTGCTTTAAACTTCCATAGGTAATATCGATCAGCAAAATTCCCTGTTCCGTGGAAACACCACGGGTCAGCTCCACCGCTCGGGTCAGGGTAATGACCCAGGTATACTGGTTTTCATCATTATCGAAAATATACTGGACATGCGGCATTGTAAAATGCAGGTTTTCCGTCCGCTCCAGCGTATCGGAAAACCATTCCTCCTTTGTCACATCCAGATCTGTTTTGATGCGGGCAGCCGGCACGGTATCCACCAGCTCCCCATCCTTGGAAAAGAGCGCAATGTTCGACACATAGTCGCAGCTGCTGTCGTAAAGCAGGTTCAGCTCGCTGTGGATGCTTTCGTCCGAGAGATCCGCATTTTTGATCACATCATAGTACAGCGAATCCGACAGCTTCATGATGGTGCGCAGGTAAGAATCCACAGAATGATTTACCTGGGCTAACATTGTCTGGTTTTCCTCCTGAATGACAGATGTCATCTGGCTTACCAGACGCCCGTAAAAGGAAATTCCCATCAGGACCAGTGCAGTCAGTGCGCTGATGGTAAAGTAAAGATAAATGATAGAGCGGATGCTGACCCGGCTGAAGCGCTCGGATAATGTCTTTCCTGTCATATTCTATCCCCTTTAGCTGCTTTGTGATCCACGGTATTTGGTCGGCGAGATGCCGAACCGCTTCTTAAACACATAGCTGAAATAGTTCTGCTCCTGATAACCTACCTTCTGTGCGATCACATAGGTCTTATCATCTGTCTCGTTTAAAAGCTCCACTGCTTTTTGCAGACGCACCTCTGTCAGGTACGCAATGTATGTCTGGCCCGTCACCTTGCGGAACATCGTTGAAAAGTAAGCCGGACTCATATGAAGCTCCCGGCAGATCATCTCCACGGAAAGGGATGGGTCCTGATAATGACTCTCGATATAGCGTCTTGCCTCCAGGATCACCTTTTTGGTCGTATTGTCACGCTCTCGGTTTAAGCTTTCATGGATCCGCAGGCAGGCACCCAAAATCCAGGCTTCAAATTTCTCTGGTTTTCCCAGCGCAGCAGGAACGTCCATATACTGCTTTTCCGTGTCGAAAATTTCCTTTGTTGTCAGATCGTACTGCTGCATCAGTCTGGTCACGCAGTTGAATAAGGAAAGCATGTAGAGCTGCTGCTGTCTGGCATGCACCTTGGCATCGTCCATACGCAACATCAGTTTTTTTACGGTTTCCCGGATTTTTTCTTTCGGCCCGAACTTCACCGCCGTGACAAAGTCATTTTCGTCGGTGTTATCAAATTTCAGTTTTCCGCGGCTCACCGGCTCCACGTCGTTGATATAAATGGTATGTCCGGTTCCCACAATGGTCTTATAGCCAAGGGCATCCACCGAGGACTGATAGATCCGGCTGATCTCAGAAAGTTCCTGACAGCTGTGCCCGACTGCGATCGTCACAGTGACATCCAGCACACGCCTGCACTCCTTGCAGATATCGCCGAGACGGTCCAGAAGACCGGTCTGGGAATTGTCCTCATCGATCACCGCGATCAAAGCCATACCTGCTGAGGAGTTAAAAATGGTAAACCGGCAGTAGTCCTTTAAATGGTCCTCTGTGATCTGGCGCACGGAAATAGGCACCAGTTCTTTCTGCAGGGCAGCAGGATGGCCAGAAGCCTCGGTCTCAATATGTAACAACGCTGTGATCCATTTCTTCGCATGCAGGATGTCAACGCTGTATTCCTGAAGCTTTTCTTCGATCATGGCGGTATTCGCACTTCCGCGCACCAGGTCATTTAAGAATACTTCTCTTAAGATTGGAAGACTTCTCTGGTAGCTTTCCCGTAAGATCGCCGCATCCCGGCGCTGGCTGATCTCCTCATCCAGATTCTGCTTTACCCGTCTTAAAATCTCTGAAAGCTCCTCTACATTCACCGGTTTTAAGATATATTCCGTCACATTCAGCTTGATCGCATGCTGTGCATACTCAAAATCGTCAAAGCCAGAGAAGATCAGCACCTTCATGGAAGGGTATTTCTGGCGGATCTTTTCCGTCAGGGTCAGCCCGTCCATAAATGGCATGCGGATGTCCGTCATAACAACCTCCGGCTCCAGCTGCTCGATCCGCTCCAATGCCTCAGCTCCGTTTTCTGCGTCACCGACCACTTCAAATCCCAGACTGCTCCAGTCAATTTTCCGTATGATGCCCTTGCGCACCTCTTCCTCGTCATCTACCAGGATGATCCGATATAAACTCATAGCCTGCTTCTCCTTTAATTCTTCATCCATAGTTTTCATTCTTAATTTCCTGCAGATTCCGGACCAGAAGCCGGTTTTTCTCCGGCATTCCCACGCAGATCCGGTAATAGCCGGATGCCAGACCATCAAAATTGCTGCAGTCCCTAAGAAGGATTTTCCGTTTTAAGCACGCCTGCAGCAGCTCCCCCGGATGGTCTTCTTCGATGTAAAACAGGATAAAATTACTGTCAGACTTAAATACCGTAAAGCCAAGCTCCTGTAACTGGCCGCTCAGCCATGCACGTTCTGTCCCGATCAGTATTCTTGCCTGCTTCAGATACTCCTGCTCCTTCAGTGCTGCGATTCCGGCCTCCTGGGCCGGAACTGACACACTCCACGGCTGGCGCTCCTGCCGGATTTTCTGAAACAGTGATCCAGAAGAAGACAACGCGTATCCCAGCCGGAGTCCTGCCATAGCATAGGTCTTTGTGAATGCCCGTAAAATGACCAGCTTCTCGTAATGGCCTGCAAACGGCATCATGCTAAAGTCTTCCGGCTGCTCCAGCAGTTCGCAAAAGCACTCGTCCAGGATCAGCCAGGTCCCGGTCTTTTGGCAGTGATCAGCAAGCTTTTTTACCAGGCTCGCCGGCACAGCATGACCGGTCGGGTTATTGGGATTGCAGAAAAACAATAGACCGGTTTCCGGCGTAATATGATCCAGGGCCGCTTCGATATCCGGCTGGAACCCTTGCTCCTTTTTTAGGGGAAGTGTTTCAATTTCACAGCCTGCTGCCATTAATGCCTGCCGGTATTCTGAAAAAGACGGAGCAAACAGCAAGGCTTTTTTCGGCGCAAGGATCCGCACTGCCTGAAAGATCAGGTCTGCCGCGCCGTTGGCACAGAGGATCCACTCTGCCGGCACATGATGATACCCAGCCAGCGCATTTTTCAATGCTTCACACTCCGGGTCCGGATACCTGGCCCAGCCATCTACCGAATGTTTCAATACTTTCTTAACTCCCTGCGGCATCCCAAGCGGGTTTAAGTTGATGGAAAAATCATGGCTTACCTGATTGCGGTAAACATCCCCACCGTGTCCCGATGCTTTGTATGGCTCCATTACACCAATCCTCCTGTCAGTATCTCAAGCAAAATGATCAGACCGGTTCCGGCAAAAAGTGCCAGCACCGAAGCCAGATACATTAACCGGTTTGCACGCGCAATATCCTCTGGCTCCACCGGGCGGTGTGCGTCCCCGATCGTCGGCTTATGGTTCAGCTTTCCAAAATACCAGGCATCCCCTGCCAGCTGGACTCCCAGTGCTCCGGCACAGGCCGATTCCGACTGGGCTGAGTTCGGGCTTTTATGGTTTCTGCGGTCCCGTCGCCAGATTGCAAATGCTTCTTTTCCGTTCATACCAGGCAGCAGAAATGCTGCCACTGCAAACAAAAATCCGGTCAGCCTGGAAGGGATCCAGTTCAGCAGATCGTCAAGCTTTGCTGCCGCACGCCCAAAATACAGGTACTTTTCATTTTTATAGCCAACCATGGAATCCATGGTATTCACGGCCTTATAAAAAAATCCGCCAACCGGACCGGCAAGGAATAAAAAGCAAAGCGGCGCGATCACGCCGTCGGAAGCATTTTCCGCAACCGTCTCCACAGCTGCCTTCGTCACACCCTCCGCCGTCAGGTTCTGGGTATCCCGCCCAACGATCATGGAAACTGCATAGTGGGCACGCTCTAAATCCCCTGTTTTCAATTCCTTATAGACCTTCATACTTTCCGTTTTCAGTGATCTTGCCGCCAGGATCCACCCGTCTAACAGACACATCATGGCAAACTGAAAATATGGATGGATCAAACCGGCCAGAAGCAGGATCAGTGCCGTGACCACAACCGTCACGCAGGGAACTGTCACAGCAAGCGCTGCCCCGGCAAGGAGCAGGCTTTCCGGCTGATCCGGTACTTTTTTCCGAAGCCTTTTTTCCATACACGAAATCAGCTTTCCGATCCCGCAGACCGGATGCCAGAGCCCGTGTGGATCTCCCACAATAAAATCTAATAAAAAACCGATGCAGGCCGCAGCCGCATATTCCATCCAGAGATGTCCGAGTATCATGTCATTCGTTTCCTTTATTGTTTGTCTATGTGCAGCGGTTTTGCAGCTGCGCTGTTATGTTCAGCCTTACTTGATCCGGGTCGCAATACCGCATTGAACCCGGTATACTTTCTCTGCCCGGGCAGCAAGAAGCTGTCCGGCACGCCCCACGGCCTCCCGGTAGATGCGTTTCTCCCGCTCAATGGGCACAATCCCGCATCCAGCTTCATCCAGTGTGATCACCTCGGGCGGATTTTCGAGAAGCTTACGCGTTAAGGCGTCCGGATCTTCGCCTGCCTCCAGGGCTTTCCGGACCTGAAGATGAAAATCCGGCAGGATCTGGGGCTGCTGCTCCATATTTGGATATGTATCTGCTATGTTCAGACGATGATTCTGTTTGTTCTGTTCCTTTTCTTCCCTGCAGATCTGTTCTGCAAACGCTTTCTTTCCCTGAAAGCTTCCTCCGATCACCAGGATCATATTCTTCTTCCTCCATTTTCTTCGTAAGCCACGATTCTGTCACAAGATATGGCTGCACACAGCCAGTGCCGCTACCATAGCCAGTTCTGCCGTCTGCAAAAAATAACCGGCCAGGTCTCCTGTCGTTCCACCAAATTCCGTTAATGCCATATGGTGATACCAGAAAAAGACCAGTGCTGCCGCTGCCATCATGATCAGCGTTGTAAACACGCCTGCCGTGACAAGAAAAAACAGGACTCCGGCAAGCAGCCATCCCACCAGAACCGCCTTTACAACCGGGGATCCGCTTCCGGTTTCTTTTGCAAAGGTTGCAGCAAGCCCGTCCTTTCGCGCTTTCGGAAAGCAGAGGACAGAAAGACCGCTGAACGAGCGGGTGATCACATAAATTCCGGCAATCGCAGGAAATGCAGAATTTCCAAGTTCAGAAAATGCTGCAGTATAAAGCAGCAGATACACGCCGCAGCCTGCAATCGCAAAGGCTCCTGCATGTGGGTCCTTTAAAATTTCCAGTTTCCGCTCCCGGCTTAAAAACGAACTTCTTGCATCTGTCACATCCAAAAAGCCATCCATGTGGATCCCACCGGTGATCAAAAGCGGGATTGCCGTTCCAAGCAGGGAAAACGCCAGTATTCCAAGTCCTGCTGCCTGTGCGGCAAACACATATACATTCATGATAAGGCCGATCACGGCTCCGATCAGCGGGAAAAAGCAAAAGGCATATTTCATGCCACGCTCACTCCACTCGATAAATGGCATCGGAATCCGGGAATACATAGAAAACGCGATGATAAAACTTTCCACCATTATCCTGCATCTCCTTTCTGACGGATCGGAATTCCATAGACTACTTCCGTGACCAGGGAAGCCTTCTCTGCCAGCCAGATATTTAAGGTTCCTAAGAGACGGATATAGCGGATGGTGTCCGCATCGTAGCTGCATCCGTCCGAAAAAATCTCATTTGTCACGATCACCAGATCGTTCGTCTGCGCTTCCAGGTTCTGGATTCCCACCTGAATGCGTTCCAGGATTTCTTCATCGGTTCCGCCAATCTCAAATTGTTCATTTGCCAGAAGATTTGACATGCATTCCAGCATCAGACTGCCTTTCCCCGGAAGCCTTACCTGTTCCAAAGTGTGAAAGGCTTCAATCGTCTGAAAGCCTTTTCCTTCCCGCATGGCGCGGTGTTTCCTGACTCTCGCTTCCCCTTCCGCGCCCCAGGCGCGCATGGTCGCAAGATAAAATTTTTCCGGTCCTTCTGCCTTTGCAAGCTGCCCTTCCGCATAGGCCGATTTGCCACTCGCAGAGGCTCCGGTAATCAGATGCATCATAGCGTTTCTTCTCCATCTAAAAAGTTTAAGATCAGATCCGGTCCCGACAAATAGTACAGATGCGGGAATCCGGCAAGGATCCGGTCTGTCTGGTACATGCAGTCCCAGCCTCGCTTCGACTGCGGCTTATTGGCCCGGAACGCATCCCCCGGCGCTGTGCTGTCCCAGTAATGAAACTCATGTCCCTTGATCCGATACGCTCCATTCTGCTCCAGGGAAATATAGCCAAACCGGCCAAGCTTTCCCGTACGGTAACCGTCCCCGGGAAGCAGACCCGCCATAGGCCATACCGTGCCGTTCTCATCTTCCAGGGATTTTTGCAGATACAAAAATCCACCGCACTCCGCAAGGATCCGGACACCGGTTTTGGAAGCGTTTCGTATAGCTTCCAGCATCGATGTATTCTCGGAAAGCTCCTTCGCGTAAAGCTCCGGATAACCCCCTCCTAATAACATAGCCTGCACAAAAGACGGAAGCGCGGTATCGTGCAGCGGGGAAAATGGTACGATCTCCCAGCCATGTTCTTTCAGGAAATTCAGGTTTTCCTGGTAGTAGAAGCAGAACGCTTCGTCCAGTGCCACCGCGATTCGTTTCTCTGGTTTCATCCGGTTTTCTATTTCACAAACATCGTTTTCCACGCAAATCCGAGTTTGGCCAGGATCTGGCAAATTTTTATTTTTACAACCAAATAGTTCCGATTGACCTGATGTGTTCTTTTCTTCACCCATGGAAATTCCGGCTAATCTTGCACTTTTCACATTTTTTCCCACATAATATCCGGCAAGTTCCAGAATTCCTTCCACATCCAGGCACTTGGCAAGCTGGCCGGCAAATGCCGCTAAATGCTCCCGCAGATCTTTTTGTTCTTCCGGCATGGTCAGTCCCAGATGACGGCTCTTGATATCTACCGTCTCGCAGACCGGAACCGCACCAAGATACTTCACTCCCAATTTTTCAATTTCCGGGCGCAGGCGTTCTCCTACCATCGGATTCGTCCGGTTTAAGATCACACCACGGATATGGCTGTCCTTCTGATAATCCAGAAAACCCTTGATCTGGGCCGCAAGGGAAAGGCTGCTGCCTTTGCCGTCCACCACCAGGATGACCGGCGAATTTGTGATCTTTGCGACCTCATAGGTGCTCGCCGCCATGGAATTACCGCCAATGCCGTCATAAAATCCCATAACACCCTCGATCACGGAAAGCTCTGCCTGCGACGCCCTGCTTTCCAATAAATCCCGCAATTCGGATTCCGGCAGGAAAAAGCTGTCCAGATTGCAGCTGTCAATCCCAAGCACATACTTATGAAACATCGGATCAATATAATCCGGACCACATTTAAAGGATCGGCAGGCAATTCTCATGCGCTGAAATAACGTCAGCAGCCCGACAGTCAGAAGGGTTTTTCCGCTTCCGCTTCCCGGTGCCGCAAGAAGAATGCGGGGATAACGACTTTGTTCATTCTCCTTGTTTTCTGTTTGCTCTGAGCCCATGGTAATAATATAAATCGGATTCTGGGCCTGCATCATATGGTAAGGGCCACGTTTTTCTGCCCTGGAAACCTGCATGCAGATTACTTCCGGCTCCCGCCCGTTTCGCTTCATCCATTCCATGGTCTGGGAAAGGCTCTCCAGCGCGATCACGTTGATCACAATCTGCACATTTGGGTTTTTCTTTGTGACAAGATCCAGAATCTCCCCTAAATTTCCGCCGCTTCCGCCGATAAACACCCGGTCCGGTGCTGGATAACCTTCCATGGAATCCGGCGCTTTCCCGGAAACCACGGTCAGGTTGCGCACTCCTGCTTTTTCCGCGTTTTTCCGGATCAGCTCACAGCCTTCCTCCTTCTGTTCAAACGCATACACATGTCCGTTCGGCACATGCAGCGCCATTTCCACAGAAACGGATCCCGTGCCGGCTCCGATATCATAGACAATGTGGCCCGGCTCCAGCTCCAGCTTGGAAACCGACACAGACCGCACTTCACTCTTTGTCATAGGGATTTTTCCCCGGATAAACCATTCATCTCTCATTCTTCATTCCGCTCCAGAAATACTGCTGTCAAACTGTCTGTTTCCTGATCTGTCAGTTCCTTTGCCATACCGCAGATGTTCTGTTCCTCTTCGTATCCCATACGCGCACCTGCAAAAATCCGTGTTTTTCCAAGCCCGGCCGCTGTCAGCGTCTGACAGATGGTTTTTAAGTTCTGGCTGCTGTCCAGCAGCAAAAAAACCAGTTTATGCTGTTTTACCAGTTCTGCCACATCGCAGTCCCGCCCATGGGCACTGGCCAGGCAGGCATCCTCCCAGGAAATCTGGAACCTCGCAGCCAGCGCGGAAACCGAAGAGATTCCCGGATAAACCTGAACCTGATAAGGACATGCTGTTTCCTGCGGCCAGCGCGTATGAAGTTCCCGCATCATACTGCCGCTGCCACTGTAAAAGCCTGTATCGCCGGAACAGATGACTGCCGCATGGGAAACCTGCGGGTGCGTCTCCAGCCAGTCCAGGATCTGATCCGGCTGATAAAACGCTTCCTGCTGCTTGCCGCAGATCCATTTTTCTACATCCCGAAGCATACGGGAAGCACCGAAGACTGCATCACACTGTTTGAGAGCATCCAAAGCTTCCAGGGTCAGCTGTCTGCCACCCCCCATTCCCATGCCGATGAGGCTAAGGCTGCGTGCACCAGTTTCGGATGTTTTATCCGGCAAAGGATTCTCTTTCTTTTCCTGCCTTTTTGAAATCCGGTACGCGTCCATCAGCTGTTTTGCCTCGTTTAAGGAAATTCCTTCTTCCTGGACCGGTCGCCGGATCACGATCACAGAAACACCGCACGCTCTGGCTGCTTCCAGTTTTTCCGCGAATCCTCCACGTTTTCCAGCTTCTTTGGTCACGAGCCAGCCTGCGTGTGCCGTACGCAGTAATGCAGTATTCAATTCCGTGGAAAAAGGTCCCTGCATTGCGATCACATGGGCACCGCGGATTCCAAGCTCCTCACACTTTTTCAATACCTGGCTGTCCGGAAGAACCCTGGCATAGATCCGGTCCTTACATGCAGGATCAGCGGCAAATTTTTCCAATTCCTTGCTTCCCGTTGTCAGAAGCACCGGCCGGTCATCCGCTTTCAGATAGTTCACAGCCTCTTCTATGGAATCCGCCAGAAATAAACCTGCGCCGGAGCCATTTTGTTCCATCTCAACCTGGGAAGGATCTCGCAGGATCCGCTTGTATGGGATCTGCAGCGCAGCACACAGGGAAGATACCTGCTCTGTCACAACACGCGCATAAGGATGTGTCGCATCCATCACCAGCTTTGTCCCTGTTTCCATCAAAAACGCGCGCATATCCTCTTCCTTCAGAGCACCGGTATGTACCCGCACAACCGCGCTTTCCTGAAGCAGGCTTTCCCCATAGCCGGAAACCACACTGACCACAACCGGAATCTGATATTCCTGCGCATATTCAGCCAGTTCCCGTCCCTCGGACGTACCGCCAAATATAACAACCGGTGTTTGTTTTTGTTTCTCCATGCTTTTCCTCCTTCCTATCCGTAAAAAGCAGTCTCAGCCACTGCAACGGTCACACCCGGATACACCTGCTTTTTCACCAGCAGTCTGGCATCTTTTCCGGCGCAAAGAAGCGCAGAACGCTCGCAGACATTTCCAACTTCCGTCACCTGACGCACAAAACCAGACTCTGAGAATTCTCCCTGCACTGCTTCCAGTTCACTGCTTGTGTAGGTCATAAAAGGAACTGCAAGTTTTTCAGACAACTGCAATAGTCCCGTCTCTTCTTTTTTTAAGTCAATGCTGGCAATGGCTGCCACTGCCTGAACATCCAGATTTGCCTGTCTGAGTGCCTCCTGCACGGCAAATTCAATGGCTTCCCCCGGTGTCTGTTTCCGGCACCCAATCCCAAGAATCAGGGATTTTGGCACAAGACGTAAGAATTGTGGTTCGCACTGGTCGTCATCTGTAACTTTAGAAACAGCAGGCATTCTTTCTTGTGGAAAACCAGTCCAAAAATCCGGTTTCACATGACAGGTTACCCACACATTCCTGCGATTCACCTTATTTTCCTGGTATCCGGTTGCATCCGGAAGTTCCAATGGATATTCACTGAAATAACCGACTGTTTCTCCATCTAGCAGCGCCGCGGCAACCTCTTTTGCCAACTTTCGGTCTGTAATGGTCAGATGATGTTCTTTAGCCCAGACGTCAATTGCATGCCGCCCTCTCACATCGGACGCTGTTGTCACCACAGGGACAGCACCAAGGATCCCGGCTGTCCACTCTGCCAGATGGTTTGCTCCGCCTACATGACCAGACAAAAGAGAAATTGCGAAACGTCCTGCCTCATCCACTACCACAACAGCCGGATCAGTCAGCTTGTCCTTCAGATAAGGCGCAATCAGACGGACCGCAATTCCCGCGGCACCAACAAAGATCAGGCCATCCATTTCCTCGAACTGCTGCCTGGTCCAGTCTGAGAGAGAGCCGGTTACCATGCATAACCCTTTTTGTTCTTCCATGCCAACGCGCTTTCCCGTGTAGCCCGTGCAGGAATCACCAGCGACACAAAACGCCTCGACCAGTTTTGAAGCAAGTTCTGCTCCTCTTCCTGTAAATCCGATCACTGCAAGCTTCATACATTATCCTTTCGTTTTTCAATCGACAACATCTGCTGTCAGAACGATATCATACAGGATTTTCCGTTCAGAAAATCCCTGTTTCCGAACAATGGCCTCTTCCTTAGCTACGTTCACGTTTCCATGTCTCAAATAAACGCTTCCAGTCCGTGGTCGTTCCAAACATCTGATGCGCAGTCGAAAACGTCACCACCTCAGCGCAAATTTTTCCATCACTCCACTGCTCTAACTGCCGCTTCACGTATTCTGCAGTCAGGTCTAACAGTTTTCCAGCAATTCCATGTTGTTTCAGCAATTCCAAAGCATCATCGGTGGTATTGCAGGAAAGGATCTGCTGCTTTAATTTCTGATATCCCAATGCTTCCGTAAGCTGCGCCATCTGTTCCATACGCCCATCTCCATACTTAGAATGCGTATTCTCCCTGCCTGCCGATACTTTGATTAATTTTCCAATGTGTCCGACAAACAATACGCTCTGGAATCCCTCTTTCTGTGCCATAAGCACGGCGGCCTTTACAAAATTGCTGCAAAGTACTGCGTTTCCGACCGGAACGCCAAGCGTTTTTTTCAAAAATTCTTCCCCATAATTGCCAGGAGCCATCAAAAGCACCTTCGCTCCATTTACCGCTTTCATGTGAATTTCCAGACGGATTGTCTCCAGAAGCGCTTCTTCACTCATGGGCTTGACAATGCCAGTGGTGCCAAGAACTGAAATTCCACCCTGAATTCCAAGCTTGGGATTAAAGGTCTGGGACGCTAGCCGTTCTCCGTCTGGGATTGAAATCTCAATGAGCAGGCATTCTTCATATGGAGTCTGCCTCATTACTTCATCGACCGCTCCCAGGATCATGCTGCGCGGCACCGGATTGATCGCATAATGTCCCACCGGGCAGCTTAACCCCGGTTTTGTCACCATACCAATCCCCAGGCCGCCATTCAAATATAGGTCTGGAAATTCTTCAAGGAAATAACCACTTCCCGTTGATTTCAGCCTTTCCAGTATTTTTCGGCTGACCGGCTTTACACTGGCTAATATGAGGGTTTGATTGGTCACATCCGGGTCATCCCCGGAATCTTTTTGTACTCCAAAACAAAACGGTTCGCCCTCTTTTAAAAATGGGATTACCGGAATGCGGCAGCTTCCGCCGCCAGGCAATGTTAACTCGGAATATGTAAATGTTTTTTGGCGCGTTGCCTGCGCAAAAAAAGCGGCCGCCGCCTTCGCCGCAGCCGCCGCACAGGTCCCGGTTGTGTATCCATTCCTCAGTCTTTTCTCTGTCACTTGTTCTCCGTTCAGGCGCATGATTTGCAACAGTAACTTTTTTATGCGCTGTAATCGGTTTTATTATACTTTCTTTTTACAGGTTTGACAAGCATCAGACCCAACCATCTCTATCGGATATCTGCTTCCTTTTGCATCTGCTTTTTCCGTTTCGTGATCAAACCGCCGATCCGGCCGCTTTCCTTTGAAGTCAGGCAGCGCCAGCCTTCTTTCAGTACGCGGTCTCCCAACCCAAGCTCCTCTGCAATTTCAAATTTCAGCTGTTCTTCCGGTGACATATGTTCCACATCAATCGGTTTTTGTTCTTTTTTCTTAGACATAAAGGGCACACTCCTTTTTTCCTGAAGTGTGCCCGATTTTTCGATTTCTATCCATATGCGAATATCTTATTTATTCTATTTCATCCACTTTCTGCGGCATGATGACTGCTGCTATGATGTAAGCCAGAAGTCCGGTTCCGGAACAGGCAATCAGCACCCACACAAGCCGGACAATCGTCGGATCAACGCCCAGATATTCTCCCAGGCCACCGCACACACCGCATATGATCTTATTTGTATTAGAACGATACAATTTTCTGTTAATATCCATAATCAAAATCCTCCAGATGTTCTTCCAGTTTCTGCGCATGCTCATAGGACTGACGCACATAGCTCTTCGCGTTTTTCGCTCCACCATTCATCAGCCCGGCCGTTACAATTCCGGTCCCCAAAAGACAGCATACGACTCCAATCAGTAAAAACCACTTAACGCAATTTTTCATATAGTTTTTTCCCTCCCCGAAGCAATCCTGAAAGGATCTTCACAATCGTGCGGATACACCATGGAACAAATTTTCCATAGGTCAATATGGAAAGTGCCACTCCGATCAGCGCGCAGCCAAACACAAACACGGCAAAACCGGCAACCGTAATACCGCCCCAGAAATCAGAAACCAGGATTCCTGCTCCCATAACCGTCAGAATCACGGTGCTAAACCCGGCTGCAACGGTCAGAAAACCAATTCCAAAAACCGCAGCGGCCACCAGCGCAATCAGTGTCGCAGCCGCAGCCACAACTCCGCTTCCCACTCCAAGAAGCCATGGCAGCAGGATCAGGGCTAAAATACCAAACAAAATCAGTTTTACGACCGGTGTCTGGTTCTTATTTTTTCCTGAACGTACATTTTTCGATTTTCTATTTGTCCGGTTTCCGGCGGATTCCTCAAACATATCCTCATCAAATCCGGTTGTCCGGCGTCTGTCAGCGAATCCTTCATACGCATCCCCGTCAAATCCGGCTTCTGCTTCTTCATAGACATCCGGAAGTTCCTTTCGCTTTACCACCTGATATCCCGGATCCCGGAAACGCTCATCCTCATACCCTGTTTCCGTAAAGGAACCGCCATCTTCCAGATCGGCGTTCAGATTACTCCGGATGATGGATGCGATCCGCTCCGGGCTTCCAAACTCACTCAGTACATCCGCCTCCCGGTCTTCTCCTGCCTCATCCAGATAATCCTGGTAATACGCAATCGCCTCTTCCCGTTCCTCCTCCGGAATATCGGAAAGCAGATATTCCAGCCTTTCTATAAACACTGCCTTATTCATGATCTTTCTCCTCCAATATTCCGGAAATTTTCTGCGCGTAAACATTCCACTCTCCGCGGTAAAGATTCAGCTGCAATCTCCCGCTTTCCGTGATCCGGTAGTACCTGCGGTTTCTCCCATCGATGGCCATGTCGTAAGTCTCCAGACATTCATCTTTTAACAGACGTCTGAGAACCGGATATAACGTAGATTCCGAAATATCGAGTACTGCCCGTACTTCCTGGGTAATACGGTACCCATAGGTCCCGTTCACATCTCTGGAAACAACCGATAAGACGATCGCGTCCAGCAGCGCGGATCCTGTGTTAAAAACCATCGTACTCCACCTTTCTGTCATTCTGTATGTTTATTTTTATAATATTATATATTATATAATATTGTTCATGTAAATAATATACAACATATAATATTGCATGTCAAGACAGAAAGAAGGAAGTTTCAAGTTCTCCCATCAGCAGACGCGCCTTCTTGATCTGCACATACAACAAAGGAGCCATCGCACATTCGTGCAACAAGCCCCTGGCTATCATTTTTCACAAATACGATGCCGACCACAGTTCCTAAAAACAGGAATTTTGTGTCAACACATCCCCTGGCTCTTTTTTCTCATTTCTTTTTTCTTACCGGAATGTGAACCTCTGGAATTGCTACATCATCGTAAGTAATGGAATCATGGTGCTCCGATGCATGCTCCTCCTTCTTTCTTTTTCCAATGTGGATTTCTGGAAATGCCAGATCCTCACTGGAAATTTCATACTCATGTCCGTGTTTTTTATCCTTCTCTTTGTTCCAGAACATAGTGTTTTCCTCCGCTTTTTTACTACGGCCAGAATCATCCCCCCGCCTGGCCGGTTCCTATAAAAAGTTAATAAAGAATGTAATGGAAAGGGTATTTAAAAAGTCTGCAAACAGGCTTCCGACCAAAGGGATCAGAAGGTATGCCTTTACGGAAGGCTCATACTTTTCGCAGACAACCTGCATATTCGCCATGGCATTCGGTGTAGCGCCCATACCAAATCCACAGACGCCGGAGCTGATGACTGCCGCATCGTAGTCGCGCCCCATCACGTTGAACACGACAAAGCGTGCATACACAAACATCAGAACAACCTGACCAAACAAAAGCACCAGAAGCGGAAGCGCCAGATCTGCTAACTGCCACAGTTTTAACGTGATCATGGCGATTCCTAAAAATAAGGAAAGGCAGATACCGCCGATGTCGTTGATCTCGCCCATATGGGTCGTGTACTTTCCACTGTATTCGCCGATGTTGCGGATAATGGCCGCCGCGATCATGGCTCCAATGTAAATTGGAAAGGTAAGGCCGGTCAGGGACAAAAGATCCGACACAAAGGTGCCAAACCCGATCGCAATGATCAGCTGGAATACCGCCATCGGATACATCGTGGTATGGCGCTCATGCTTCTTTTCTTCTTCGATCAGAAGGTTTTCCTCCTCGATCAGAAGGCTGTCATCCTCCGGAACAATAGTTTTTAGGAGGTCATATTTTTCGATCAGGCCTTTTCCGATCGGGCCGCCCATCACACTGCCTGCGATCAGGCCAAAGGTCGCAGCTGCCGTGCAGACCGTGGTAGCGCCTTCGCTTCCCATGCTTTCCAAGACCGGTCCAAAGGCACCTGCCGTTCCGTGTCCACCTACCATCGGGATGGACCCGGTACAAAGTCCCACCAGCGTCGGAATGCGTAAAAGCTTTGCCAGGCCGATCGCCAGGAAATTCTGGGAAATGATCAGCAGGATGACCAAGCCTAAAAATACTGCCAATGCTTTTCCGCCGCTCCGGAGCACCTTTAAATTCGCCTGAAATCCGACAGAGGTAAAGAAAAATACCATGCAGACTTCTTTTAAGGTATCATCAAATGCAAATTCCGCAATTCCGGTGACATAACAGATGCAGGTACACACTGCAAAGATCACGCCGCCGATCACCGGAGCCGGTATACAGAACCGCTCCAGGACTGCACACCGCCTCCTTAAAAATTTACCCAGCATCAGCGCGGCCACAGCGGCCGCGATCGTCTGGTACATATCTAGTTCAATTATCAAATCTAACTCAATCCTTTCTCTGTAGCAATCCACAGCCGGTTATTTTACGTAGGCTGGCGAACCAGCACCTGCCTGGCTGGGATTTACTTTTCCCCATCTGTGATTCATTGTTTTCGCAAAGCTGGTCATTGACAAATTCCAAATCAGGCACAGCTTCCAGATTTCCCAGAAGCAAAGGAACGGGTTCAGGATCAGCGTAATGATGATCTCCGAAGAAAAGATCAGGGAAGTGTTCAGCGGCGGAACATTCTTCTGGCAGCTGATCTGGATCTGACTGTAAAGTGCACGGATAAAAACACCGATAAATACCGCACTGACCCAGAAGGAAGGCTCGACTGAACAAATGAAGCGTTAGGCAGATTACACAAATTTCAGGATATCTTCCGGAGCCTTTCGTTTCGGCTTCTCCGGATTTACTGCGCGGTAACCGGCTGCAATGACAGATACCACCTGCTCTGTCTCCGGGATTCCAAGCATCCCAGCGATCTTCGCTCCATCCCGGATTCCCATGATCAGGGTATCGAGGCCGAGCTCCCTCGCTTTTAAAATGAGGTTTTCATTCTGGAGTCCCAGGTCATAATAACCCCAGCCATTTCCACATTCATTCACCGCTGCACCGGTCTCTTTATCGAAACCGACCCGGTTCTTCACGAACGTGGTTACAATATAAGCTGCTCCCCTGGAATTATTCTGGTTGAACTGCGGCAGGCAGTTCTCCGAAAGTGCTTCACACTGGGCTTCATCTAAAACAGCGTAATAACGGGAAGTCTGGGAATTTTTCCAGGACGGTGCCTGAATAGCCGCCTGTACCATAGCTGTGATCTGCTCCTTTGTGGCACGTCTGCTGCTGTCATATGCCCGGATGCTTCTTCTTTCCTCTAATAACTTATCAAATTCCACGAGTTTATCCTCCTTTGTATTCCCTTATAACAGCGCAAAACGTCAAAAAATCCATTCACTCATCACATCCGCACTGCTTTTAGCGTATAAACATTTTTATTGTACCACATTTTTTTAATTTCTTGTAGGGGATAAATCGTAAAACAATAAGAAGGCTTTTTATATATAAAAAACACCATGGCACGGAATTTTCATCCACGCCATGGTGTTTTTCTATATCATCAAATCTTTTCTATTTGAGATTACTCAGCGTCTGCCTCGGTCTGCTCAGCCGGAGCCTGCAGAGCTTTCATGCTTAAGCTGATTTTTCTGTCCTCGCCGTTGAAGTCAACAACCTTAGCCTCGATCTCCTGGCCGATGGTCAGAGCGTCTGCCGGTTTGTCAACGTGATCTCTGGAAATCTGGGATACATGAAGCAGAGCGTCTACGCCCGGCTCTAACTCAACGAATGCGCCGAAGTCAGTCATACGAGCAACACGGCCGGTTACTACGTTGCCTACAGCGTACTTCTCAGCTGCGTTAGCCCACGGATTCTGCTCCGGGAACTTTAAGCTCAGAGCGATCTTCTCGCCGTTGATGTCTTTGATGAGAGCCTTTACATGGTCACCGGTCTTGAATACCTTCTTTGGATTCTCAACACGGCCCCAGGACATCTCGGAAATATGAAGCAGGCCGTCAGCGCCGCCCAGGTCTACGAATGCACCGAAATCGGTTACGTTCTTAACAGTACCCTCTACGGTATCGCCAGCGTGGATGCGCTCGAAGAGCTCTTTCTGCATCTCAGCCTTCTTAGCAACCATAAGCTGCTTTCTGTCGCCGATGACTCTTCTTCTCTTCGGGTTGAACTCAGTGATAACGAAATCGATATCCTGACCTGCGTACTTGCTTAAATCTTTCTCATAAGTGTCAGATACCAGGCTTGCCGGAATGAAGACTCTTGCCTCATCAACAACAACGCTTAAGCCGCCGTCCAGTACCTGTGCAACCTTTGCGGTAAGAACCTCGTGGTTCTCGAAAGCCTCTTCCAGTCTCTTGTTGCCCTTGTCTGCAGCCAGTCTCTTGTAGGACAGTGCAACCTGGCCCTCGCCGTCGTTTACTTTAACAACTTTTGCTTCCATCTCATCGCCAACCTGAACCTGGGTTCTGAGATCTACGTTTGCTTCGTTGGTGTACTCACTTTTCGGGATGATACCATCGGATTTGTATCCAATGTTCAGGACGATCTCGTCCTCTTTCACATCGATGACTTTACCAGTGACGATCTCTCCCGTACGTATTGTTTTTAATGATTCCTCCAACATTTGTTCAAAACTTAATTCTGACATTAGTATGAACCTCCTCAATAATTTGATTCGGGGTGGATGCCCCCGCTGTAATACCTACGCTGCGCACAGAATTCACACATTCAGGGTTGAAATCGCCGAGTGACTGGATAAAGTAAGTATTCTTACATTCCTTTTGGCATATCTCGTAGAGTTTCTGTGTGTTGGAGCTGTGTTTGCCGCCTATGACAATCATAGCGTCCACTTCAGAAGCAATACGTCTAGCTTCCACTTGTCTCTCCTGTGTTGCATTGCAAATCGTATTTAAAACAAGTATATCATAACCCTTTTTCTCGAATTTTTCAACTAAATCTTGAAATTTCTTGTAATTAAATGTCGTTTGGGATACGATACACATCTTTTCCTCTTTTGAAACAGACAAATGCTCGATCTGGTCCGCATTTTCCACCACCAGCGTCGTGTCATTTCCCCATCCGCGGATGCCCTGGACCTCCGGATGATCCGGGTTTCCGATGATGATGACCCGGCGTCCCTCCCGCGTCTGTTCTTCTACGATCCGGTGGATCTTTTTTACAAACGGACAGGTGGCATCCACAACCGTGATATGATGTTCATTTAAAAGGTCATAGATTTCTTTCCCGACGCCATGGGAACGGATCACAACGATCCCGCCGGTAAGGGCCGCCAGCTCCTCCTTTGTATTTAAGACCTTTACCCCTTTTTCTTCCAGGTCTTTCACCACAAACTCATTGTGGATGATCGGTCCATAGGTATACACGGGCTTTTCCGCCTTCCCGATCTGCTCATAAACCTGTTCCACCGCCCGCTTAACGCCAAAACAAAATCCGGCTGTCTTCGCTACGATGACTTCCATTAGGCATCCTCCTTAAGGCCATGGGCTTTCGCGGTATCAATGATGGCCTGCACCACCTCACCGATCGTCATTTCCGAACTGTCAAGGAGCACAGCGTCATCCGCCTGCTTTAATGGTGCGATCTCGCGGGTCATATCGCGATGGTCTCTCTCAATGATATCTTGCTCAATTTCTTCCAGATTACACATGGTTCCTTTTTCCGTTAATTCTTTGTAACGGCGCAGGGCACGTACCCGGCTGCTGGCAGTCAGATAGATCTTTGCCTCTGCATCCGGCAGGATACAGGTGCCGATATCGCGTCCGTCCATAATCACATTCTGGCTGGCAGCAAGGCTTCTCTGCAGCTCTAACAGATGGGCGCGTACTGCCGGGTATACGCTGGTTGCAGAGGCGGTATTTCCCACCTCCTCGGTGCGGATCTTTCCGGATACATCTTCCCCGTTTAAGATAACCTGCTGGGAGCCATCCTGGTAACGGATGGTGATGTCCGCATTTTTCACCGCCTCGCTGACTGCCGCCTCATTTGCAGTATCGATGCCGCTCCTCAGCAGATATAAAGCGATTGCGCGGTACATGGCACCGGTATCCACATAGATAAAGTTCAGCTTTTTTGCCACCATCTTCGCAATCGTGCTCTTTCCGGCACCTGCCGGTCCGTCAATCGCAATGTTGAATGCATGTTTCTCCATAGTTTTCGTCGTCTCCTTGCATGAAGCAGCGTTTCTCCTCACTGCCTGTTTTTTGTGTTTCAAGCTTTCGTTATGACCCGGTCCGCGTGTATGCGGCCGGCAACGCAAAATTGCAGTCACATGATCCTACTGCGGAACAGAAATCCCGGCCAGATACCCGGTGGACCAGGCAATCTGGAGATTAAAGCCGCCTGTTACCGCATCCAGGTCCAGTACTTCTCCGGCAAAATAAAGTCCTGCCGTCTTTTTCGATTCCATGGTCGACGGATTTACTTCACGCACAGATACACCGCCCTGTGTGATGATCGCCTCCTTATAATCCCGCAGTCCGACCAGCGTAATGCAGAAATCCTTGACTGCGCAGACAAGGGCGTGGCGTTCCTCCCGGGTGATCTCATTTGACCTTTTTCTCCGGGGAAATTCCGCTCCGCTCAATGATCACCGAAATCAGCTTTGCCGGGAGCAGGTGATTTAAGGAATTCTTATACTGTTTATTTTTTGCCTCTTCAAAATCGCGCAGGATGCGGGCATCCAGCTGCTCTGCGGAAAGTGCGGGCTTCAAATCGATGGAAAGGGTAAGAGGTCCCTTCTTTAACGTGGAAGCCACATAACTGCTGGCCGAAAGAAGGACCGGTCCGCTGACACCAAAATGGGTAAACAGCATCTCTCCAAACTCTTCAAACAGCACCTTTTTCCCATTGCGGATCTCTGCATGGATGTTGCGCAGGGAAAGCCCCTGAAGTTCCTTGCAGACCGGCTCCTTTGCTTCAAACGGCACCAGTGCAGGCGAAAGCTCCGTAATGGTGTGTCCAAGCTCCTTTGCAAACCGGTAACCATCCCCGGTAGAGCCGGTAGACGGGTAAGAAAGCCCGCCGGTCGTAACGATGACCGCATCTGCAGGGACCGTCCGGTTTCCGCGTTTTAAGCGGACCCCGGTCACATGGCCATCTTCCTGGAGGACCTCTGCCACCTCTTCATGAAGCTCTACATTCACCCCAAGGTCACGCAGGCAGACCGTCAGTGCATGGATCACATCCGATGATTTGTCAGAGACCGGGAAGACACGGTTTCCGCGCTCTGTCTTAACCGGGCAGCCATACCGTTCCAAAAGCTCCACGATATCGGTATTGGTAAATGTATAAAAGCTGCTATATAAAAACTTGGCATTATGGACTACATTTCCAAACAGCTCCTCTGTATCGCAGGCATTGGTAATGTTGCACCGTCCCTTTCCGGTGATGTAAACCTTTTTCCCAAGCTTTTCGTTTTTCTCATAAATGCAGACCTTATGTCCCGCGCCTGCTGCGGCAATCGCCGCCATCATGCCTGCGGCACCGCCGCCGATGATGATTACCTGACTCATAGCTTATTCCTCCGTCTGCAGGCCAAGATAGTTTCTCACGGCACTGCGGTATGTATCCAGTTCCTCGAACTGATCAAAATAACGCACACATTCCTGATATTCCCCGGTACTTTCCGGCGGGATATCCACAAGCACATACAGGGCAAATGCGTCTTCAAAAGCACAGGCTGGGGCAAGCTCCCCATATCCATCTGCATAAGCTTGCGGGTCTGTCTCCTTTAAGATCTGTCCATATGTCTTAAGAAGCTCCTTTAACGATGCACTGCGGTCTGTAAATCCCACTCCATCGGATGGAAGATCCGCCGGATCGATCTGGACCTGCCAGCCGGCCTCCTGCTGCGTTTTCTGCTGTGGCTGCGTTCCTGCCGTGCTGTGTTCTGGTTTCTTTTTTATTTTTTCCGGCTGTGACAGCTTCTCTGCGTGAACTGCGTTGTTTCCAGCCCCGTCTGTCTCGTAGAGCAGCTCTGCCCTTGGAAGCCCGGCTGATTCCGGCTGGAATAACAGGCTGCAAAGCTTTGTTAAATAACCTTGTTCTTCCTCCACAGATGTGTTTCCATCCGTTAACGTCCCGTCTGCACTGTAAGAGGCAAGCAAGACCGGATCCGGGGTATCGCTGCGGATTTCCACCTCAAACTGCTCTTTTCCGGGGATCAGTTCGATCTGCTGTCCGGTCTTTCGATCCTTCCAGAGATAGTCCGTACCATAAGGCCCTGTTGTTTTCTTTGCCGGTTCCCCATAGCATGCCGTGATCTGCGTCCGGACCTCCCCTGCTGTCATGGTCTCATCCTGTGGCATGAGACTGACCAGATCCAGGCTTTCATCCGTAAAATAATAGCTGGCAGAAAATGGCTGTTCCATGCCAAACCACTTCATGGAAAACCGGTATCGTTCAATTGGACGGTTTTTGGAGTCCCGGTTTACCACGGCAAGCTTTCCCGGAATCCCAAGCAAGGCCTGAAGCCTTCTTGCAGAGCTGCCAAACGGAATCCTCTGCTGTGGCGGCTGGCTGTAAAGGAAGGTATTCCAGTTGTTCTCATAATGTGCCTTTGCCCGCATGGACGGGGTATCTACGCTCATGATCCCGGAAACCGCCTGGCAGACCGTATCTACAATGTTTGAGAGACATTCTGCATCCACGGTGTCTGCGGTATCCAGGGGAGTGCCAAAATCAAAGCTGTCCTGCCGCTGTCCGACCTGGACAGATGGGATCGCATAAGAAGCAAAGACCCCGTTTTCCATTCCCGGCCTTTTCTGGTATTCCCACCGGCTTCCCATCACGCTGTCAGAGGCATCCGAAAGCAGGTCGCCCAGCATGGTGCCTTCCCCATCCTGTGTTGCAAGCAGATCGGAAGAGCGTCGTGTAGGGAAAGAGTGTAGATCTCGGTGGTCGCCG
>OGIO01001060.1_pt1 | contig 26257 bp, 30 predicted proteins | sample 1571841 | NCBI WGS metagenome assembly OGIO01 (sample SAMEA2582111, study PRJEB24529) | metagenome | biome: Human gut stool | place: China | collected 2011
TCATTATACCTACCCCGCCATTATTTTCCAGTGTTTTCTGTACGGCCTGTGACATGGCTTGTGTCTGCCTCGTTACAGTCTCACCTAAGGAATATATTTTGTCTTCATAATTTTTCATTTTATAAAAATCCTCTCTCCGTCTTATGCCTTCTTCATCCTGCTTTTATCTGTATACAGAAAACCTGTCCCTGCTAGTTTTGTTACCCATTTTTGCATACAAAAAGGACACTTGCCAAAATCTGCCAGTGTCCCTACTATATTCTTTAAAATCACACATCTATATAGTATAAAAGGTATCAGAATCTCTTCTGTTCAAACATCTTTTCCATATATTATGATGATATGGAAACAGTGGCAACCGGCTGACATGGTCAAGCTTTCTGACTTTAGTCCCTTCTGGCTTTGCGCCCCTGCCTTTCAACAGGTTTGCCTTTAAAATAATCTCTTTCTTCAAAAGACCTTACCACACGATTTTCCGCACGTCAATAATTTTTTAAAAAATCTACACATATTTTACTTCATAAAAAATCTAAATCGATGAATCCTAAAAACCTAACATTTTTTTCATATGAAGCTCATTCATCATTTATAGTGCTATTCTCTCCATTAACTAAACATAACCTATTGTTCGATAATAAATTTTAGATCCAAAAAAAGGCCTCACACCACGAACCAACTCGCAATGCAAAGCCTCATCACTCACCCATTATATTCTTGTCACAAAATCCAGCGAGATCCATCCATTCCGCTCTTTCTCATATGCTTTTAGAAGCCCCCACTTTGATGCTCCAACACCATCATCCTCAGCAACAATAGTAAAACAGCCAGTGTCCGTATATTTTCCAGTCTTTTCCTGATCCGTTCCCGGCTTCTTCCGGATATTCAGATCCGTAATCTCCACACCAATATGCATATTATTTCCACTTCCCTTACTTCCAGAGCCACAGTGCCAACCCCTGTGATTCCATGGCAATGCCTGATACACCGTTCCATGATTCCCATCACTCCCTTCCCCTCTGTCATGCAGCTGTTCCAGCACATCCTTCATCTTCTGCGGAATCGGCAGCCCCAGATGCCCTGCATTCTCCAACAGGTTCACGCCCTCATTGGAAATATAGAAAAAGATCACCGCTGTCCTTAGCACGGATCCGTTCCCGATAAAAAAGATTTATCCAAAATTGATAAAAGTCGTTCTTTCTAAGCCAATAGCTTTCCTTCTTTATATGAACACTCGATATAATCATTTCTTTCTTTTTCTGTCATAAACTACCTCACTCTTTTTATATGTCAAACAATCAAGTGCTGACAAGGTATGAAAACTGATCTGATGTGTTGGATGTTTAAATTCTGCTAATATCCAAAATTGTTTCCTACTAATTCGTCCTGTAAGAAAATCATTTACATAATTCCATACTGTATCATCTGCCATAGGTCCTTCTACAATATCATAATTATGTGTTTTTCCGTTTCTACATTGTGCAATAAGGTCTAACCACTCATCTGACATTTCTGGAAATTTTAATATTTTCAAACTATCGTTTGGTTTGGATTTCTTAATGTCCCAGTGATCAATGTCCTATGCCCACTATTTCTTCAAAACTCTATCAAAAATTCTATAATTTCGATCATCTCTTGGAGAACAATACACCGCAAATTCAATATTTTTGAAACTATATAAGTATTCTCGAATTACATTTTTTGCTGCCTGAGCAACAATCTGAGGATCATTCATAAATGCACCACATCCAAATGCCCCAAGAATTATCGTTTCATCATCTTCTGAAAGTGCTGTATCCAAAATCCTTTTTAATCGCTTTTCATGTAATTTTAATAATTCGTCATTTGTCATCTTTTTCGCATTATTATATGATGACTTGCCATTATAATTATTTTTGACTCTTAGATTCGGAGCTGCACATGTGATTACATCTACATTATACCAATCAGATGCATCCATAATCTCTGGTTGTTCAGTATCTGTTTTAAATACTGTGACTGCAGGTGTATAAATGATATCATCATTATAAATTGGATTATGTGCTTGTCTGTGTGGAGAATAGAATCCATCCCACATTGTTTGTGCATTTAGACAAACATATAGTCCTGAACATCTGCACAGACATTCTTCTTGTGCATTAGATCCTCTTTTTACTCCACCACCTGGATTAGTTGCGGAAGCAAAATTATGTACCGCTGTCTTAGTATTTTTATATGCCGATGCTGCTTGTAATGTTCTCTTTTTTGATACAATAATATTTGCAGGTTTTTCATATCGTTTCTGGTTATTGCTATTTATTCTTTGATTTTGGAGGATTAGTTTTTGGTTACATATTGAATTTTTGATCGATTGTTTTAAGCTTGAATTTGTTTTACATAATGTTTCTGTATCTTCAAATATTTTTATGTTTTCTTGTTTTCCCATAATCTAATTTCTCTCTTTTTCTTTGTTATATGTATAAACTAGGATAAATACAGCCTATTTTTACAATAAAAAGCCATTGCTATTAATACTCCCAAGGAGATATTAAGTAACAACAGCTTTAATAAATTTATTAATGGGTATTTTGTTTAGAATTTTTCGGTTTATTCTGGTTAATTAATGTCTACAGAATCTTAATTATTCCCAGTGTCGTGATTTCTTAATATCTGCGGAAACCTTAATTGCCACGGTAGCTTTTTGTTATTTCATTTTTTCAACTAATTTCTCAAATTCTTCTTCATTCCGAATTCTACCTTCTTCATACAATCTTTTTACTTTTCTTCTCACTTCATTAGGATAAGCTTTTTTATACAAATAATCATAAAGCCAATTATTAAGCTGTCTACCATATAATGCCGATTTTTCTTTATTGACATTCCTAACTTAGATTCATAAGAAAGTTCTTTCAGTATTTCAACTGACAGGCCATTTAATTCCAATCTGGAACCTTTCCTTTTTTGTTGATAAGGATAGTATACTAATCAAGGTAGGGATATTCAAGAACTATATGGACATTGAAATAATCAATCCTTAGACACAAGTAGTAAAATCATATCATGGACATTTTGAGAGATCACAAACAATTGATATTTTATCATATCTCGATCACTATAACAACGAAAAAGCCATTGCACACCATCTACTCTATTAATTGGATGATGATTTACAATGACCTTCTTCTTTACATTAAATGATTATTTTGTTTAGAATTTTTGGAACAATTTGTTCTTATTTGTACAATTTATTTTATAAACTGATTTCTTAATGTCCCTGGGGCCTTAATATTTATTATAAGTTTTTTCCAATATTTTCAAGTTCTTTTATAGAATCCTTGTTTTTTGCAAGTTCATCACTGGCTGTTGCATAATATGATTTTTGGAAAATCATATCCCATGAAAGATATTTCGCCATGCAGTCGAACTGTTTGTCAATTAACTCATACTGGATACTCTCCACCGGTGATCCTCCCACAACGATTGTTCCAACTTTTTTATTTTTCAGCTGCAAACCGCGGCAGTAGCACTTATCAATGATAAGTTTCAACTGCGCAGACATTCCCCACCAATATACCGGAGTAGCAAAAAGAATCACATCTGCAGCAGTAATTTTATCAATCGTGGGATTTGTATCATCCTGATCAATACATCCTTTATAACATTGACAGGCCCCACATCCCTTACAAGGTGCTATATGAAGTCTGTCTGGTTGGATGATTTCAATCTCATTCTTTTCTGATGCCCCTTTTATAAATGCGTCAATCGCCGTCAGCGTGTTTCCCCTTCTGGCACTTCCGTTAATAATCACAATTTTCATGTATGTTTCCTCCAGCTTCTGATTTCATGAAATCATTATACCTTTTTTCGCTTATCCTGTCATCACATTTCATCAGATTAGAACCTGTCAAAATCCTCCTGTGTGGCAACCTGTCTCCATCCCTTATACTCATCGTTTCTGCTCTCCACAAACATATCATTCCAAGGGAAAACAAATCCAGGGAGGACTTTTCCGGATCCCCGTCCCCGATACTCTTTTCCAGAACAGATAAATCCTTGTAGATATCCCTCTGGAACTTAATCCTGTAAATACGCGGAATGGCGGCAGAAGCCTTAAAAGCAACCGCCTTCCCGTCAATCTCAATCTTCTTCATCATGCTCATATCTGAATCCCCCCTCAGCTCAGTGCTTTTCCATTTCCTGTAGCATTCACAACAGACTTCCCACTATCAGATGCCTGCAAAGAAGCCGGATCTGCGGCCGGCAGATACACAGCCTTGTACCAGTCTGCATAAACAGTTGCATCCGTAGTATTCCCTGTCTTTGCCTTCACCTTTCCATCCGACAATGGCGTGGCTTTAATGGTCAGCGTTTCCGTCTGCACTTCCTTCTTTGAATATTCTTATGCGGCAGAGCCGCCTGTCCAGTTTAGACTGAGCCATCTGTCCAGGCGGAGTGAGCCACTATAATATCTGCGAGTTTACTCGCGTAATGATTTATCTAGTCCGTAAACTTCACGCATAGAAATATCATGTTCAATATCAATACCTCTGATATTGATCCGATAACTGTCATATACAATACAATCTAATATAGCATCTGCCAATGGACTGTCTGAACCTCCAAGTTGATCATACCATTCTTTAAATTCATACTGAGAACAAAAGATGGTAGATGATTTTTTACGCCTTCTATGTAAAAGTTCAAAAATATCTCTTTGTTCTGATTCAGTTGGCTTTAATAAAAGCCATTCATCTAAAATAAGAAGAACCGGATTTGCATATTTAGCCATGGTCTTTTTGTAATTGCCATTGTCACGAGCCAGCTCAAGATCAATCAAAAGATCAGGTAACCGAACATACTTGGTATTAAAATATTGTTTACATGCTTCCATACCAAAGGCACATGCCATGTATGTTTTTCCGCAACCAGTTGCACCTGTGATAAAGATATTTCTATGTTCAGATATATATTCACATGTAGCAAGACGAGTGATCAATTCCTTGTTCAGTTTACGTCCGGATGTATAATCGACATCCATGATACTTGCATCTGGCTGATCAAACTCAGCTTTTTTGATCAGTCTCTTTAATCGATTACTTTTTCGGTTATTATATTCGATATCTACAATCATACCGAACCGGTCTTCAAAAGGAACTTCGTTAAATTCAGGATATGCCGGAACGACATTGATACTAAATCTCAATGTCGTCTCTCATCAAATTACTTTTTAATTTGTATAAAATAAAATTTATGCTGCTGGAATCTTATTTAACATATTAACCTTATCTATGAATTCTTTCATATCTTCAATATACTCATAAGGTGCATATTCTGAATATATATCCGGATCATCTAAAATAACAATCTGTACTCCTTCAGCTCTTAATGCTTCTAAAGTTCCTGGCAAACATCTTGCCTCATTAAGTGTTTTGCATCTATATGCTATACATCCTTGTTGATCAAAAATTTTCGCTACTACATATATTGATTTATCAATCATTTCTTTTTTCCTCCATTTCTTTCAAATTTTAGACGAAATCCTAATATGTCATTAAAACATTGTTTAAACTCTCCACCTGTTTTAAGAGTCTTTTCATACTTCCTTTTAATAGAATCTTCACTTTTAAAACGAGATCCAATAAGATTTTCTTGAAATATTGTATCTATATAGCTTGCCCTATATTTTTCTATATCGTCTAAAATTATCGGTAATGGTGTCTTTCGAAGTGAAATCTGCTTTAAACTTCTTCCTAATGTTGAATGATATGATAAAATATCTAATACTTCTTTCGAAATAAATTGATCCACCTATTTCACCTCCATATATTTTAACATTATATTATTTCTATTGTATACGTGTTTAATTTTCTTTTAATGCTATTCTAGCATATTCATATATTTTCTACAATGAAAAAGCCACTGTAAATATTACAATGACTTTTCTGTATTTTTATTTAGATGTCTTTTACAACGAATATAATTTAAATGGGTATTTTGTTTAGAATTTTTCGTTTTATTCTGATTAATTTACCATTTTACTTTATAAACTGATTTCTTAAGTGCTACGGGATCTTAAATGTTTTTGCTACTGGATTTTTTGCATGCAAAACATCTGCAATTATGTATTTTATTTCCTCTTGCCACTTATACATAATTATTTTCCCTCTCTTTTTATCTCTTCAATTTACTATCAATCTTATACCAATGTTTCTTTATCTGATTTCTTATATTACTTTCAAGTAACTTACTCTGACTAAATATATCATCTGCCTTATAGACATAACTAAGAAAGTTTCCATAACTTTTAGAATTTTTATTGGCACCCAAATGTGTATATGAACGATAAACCGCCTTTTTCCCTGCATTAAAAGATTTTTCATCTTCAGTTTCATTTACTTTTTTTATTTTTCTATATGCTCTGCAATAAAATTTAAACAAACTTTTATCTCTTATCCGAACACTCTTTCCATCAAAAGTAAATCCCAAATAATTAACAAGATTGCTTTGGCCTTTTAATTTTCTGATTTTACCATTACCATAGAAAAAGTGTTCTGTTTTATCTTCATTTAATTCTAAATTTGGAATATCATCTCTAACATTATATATAAATTTTGAAATTTTATTTGTTCTTCCATTACTGACTTCTTTTTTTGTCATTGGAATAACAATTATAATATCATCACAATATCTTCTGTATAATCCCTTGTGTGATGTAACATAATCATTAATTTTTTTATCGAAATCAATCATATATACATTTGCATATACAGCACTGATGGATGATCCTTGAGGTATTTGATAATCTTTAACATTTTTATGAAGATATTTTTTCTTAAATTGTTGAAACTCCTGTGTTTGAAAATACTTATCCAATTGACGCATATCTCTTTGGAGTTTGTCCTTTTCAAATTCTATATCTGCTGCTTCAATATATGTGAATCTTGTAATATTCTTATAAATAGCATAATCTGCTGGATCTAAAGATTCTTGCCCAATCACACATTTAATTTTTTCTTTTAAATATTTATGATCTAGTTTGTCAAAAAATTTGCTAAAATCTCCTACAAAAATATATGCTGATTTACATTTTACAATATATTCAAATACTTCTTTCGCAAAATCAATATTACACTTTCCAGGCATACAATTTCTATATGCAGTCGAAACTTTACCAATTCCTTTTGATTTCACATAATTATTGTATTGATTATTAAGACGATTTCCATAATACTCATAAATAAATCTATCAATATGTGCAGCATAATATATATCTCGCACCTTCTCTTTGAGAAATTTATGTCCTTTTAAATCATTTGTATACTTACTACAATTCATCTGAAAATGAATAAATGGATAAAACCCATGTTTACTAACCCATTTAATATTCTGTACTTTTTGTTGATACTCTTTATGGTATTTTTTTACATCAAAATGTGTATAAAATTTATCTTGATATATCTGTTTACTCATTCTTTCTCCTAAAAGCTTACTGACTAACGACCGGTAGATATCTGATATCAGTAAGCATTAAAATCAATTGGACCCTGTTTTACAAGGAACTCTACCATCCTCCAGATACGATGTTATGTATAATAATATTATCAGCGGTATATTGCTGAGAATAGGAGGAAATACAATGGACAATGTAATTGACATTATCAACTGCATAATATTGATTCTTGTCAAGAACGTTCTTGACACAGAATACTTAAAACCCTTATAGCCATTTCTATAAGGCAAAGTAGCATTATTTTACTCTAACAATAATATCTAATCTCACCAAACTGCTCAATCCATTTTTCAATTATCTGACCACTGTTAGCCTCAATTAATCTCATTAACTTCTTTAAAGTTCTCACAGGAATTTGTGATTTATTATGACTCAAAATTGTCTTTCCTGTACTTGTAATCCATACTTTTGTTGCATTTGCTGTTGCCTTTCCTTCTGCTATATGGACATGTATAGGCTCCAATGGATTATTTTCATTCGACCAAAAATAAATACTATATGGTCCAACTCTAAATATTTGCGGCATTCAGAATCCCTCCTTCTTGAGAAAATTCTATAATTAAATGTGCATTATCTCGAATAAGTTGCTTAAAATACATCATTTCTGACTCTGAATAACCGTGAACTTCCCATGTATAATCTGGTAACCAGCAAATAGCATCATGAAATCCACCTGTTTCATCTGGTGTTTCAATATATACTTTTACTTTTCCATCTGGATACATCTCTGAATGCGTAATTTCTGTATCATCATTTAATGTCATATATGGATACATCATATTCTTTCACTCCTTACTTCCGTTCAGTTCATCTTTATGACATTTTATCACAATTGAATTACTACCACAATAAAAAAGCCATTGTTAATTTATGGAATATTTCTTATTAAGAAACACCTATTTGCAATGGCTTTATATTTAGTATTTTATTCTTTCGAATTACGATGTTAAATGATTATTTTGTTTAGAATTTTTGGAACAATTTGTTCTTATTTGTACAATTTATTTTATAAACTGATTTCTTAACGTCCCTAGGACCTTAAAGTGTCCCTCCAAGATGATATCTTAATTATACTGTGAGGTTCTTCTTTCGTCTATTGACATTATTTATGAATTATAGGAATGCTTAAGTAATCCTTATGCAATTCATATCTAATACTTCCTGATTTTCTGCCTTCACTAAATTCAACTGTAAATCCATATTTTTTATAATAATATTCAGACCTATCAAAATGATTTGCATCAACAGATGATAAACTTCCTGATATATATTCTGCTGTTGTCGTTTTGCAATACTCAATAAAATATTTCATGAGAATTGAGCCATTTCCAACCTCTTCATCTTGTACTATAATGTCATCAATATGAATAAACTCGACTTCTTCATGAGTTTTCTCATAAGTTGCCATAATTCTAGGATGATTGTTACATTCCTTATATTTATCGCTGTATAACATAATCGATATATCTCTGGCATTTATCCTTTGAACAACAAGAACCTCCTCACCATTTTTATTGGTTTCTACACCAACAATAACTTGATTCGATTCCTTAAACACCCTGTAAACTGCATCTATTAACTTAGTTTGTTTTTGAATCTTGTAACAAAATTCCCTTACCTTACGATCAGATTCTTTTTGTATTACAATTAAATCATTTTTATAAAAGGTCGTTAAAATCCAGTTTTTTAGCCTTCCCATATTTATTCTTTCTCCATTAATTTCCAACACTAAATCCCTTTTGAAGAGTGTTCCAGGTACCTACATATCTACTAAGGAATTAATCCTTTTCGTCCTACTGTCGAATCACCTGAAAAATGTAAATAATTTATTTTTGTTTTAAGCATACTAGCAGGTTCTTCATTATCAAATATTATAATTTGTCCTCTTTTTTGCTCTGCCAGCATCTCATAAAATTTTTCTTTTGTTCCTTTTGTTATAGTTTCATCGTCTTCAACTTTTTTATCCTTTTCTTTATATGTTGTTAACGGTGAATCCAAAACAACAACTCCTGGATGACACAAGTTTCTATTGTAACAATAATTCATTATCCCTATTAAAAACGTTGAATTAATTATTGCTCTTGCCCCTTTTCCATAAAAAGCCTTTTCTTTTTCTCCAATTTCTATATCTCTCGTGTCTTTCTTGTATTTTATTTCCTTATCATCACCAATAAAATCACAAGCTCTTAATAAAAACTTAATTTCTTTACAAATGCCATCTGCATATTCTTCCAACAAGTCTTCTATTTTCTTCCCTTTCTCTTTTTTTGTGTTATTAATTTTTTCTTCATATTGACTAATTTCTTTATTATATTTTTGTATTCTATTTTTATTTCTTGTTATTAAATTTATCCTCTCTTGTATATCCATCAATTCTTGAACTCTTTTTACTTTCTGTGCTACTATCGGTCCTATATTATTATTTAAATTATTTATAATTTTTTCCCCACATTTTTCCAACTCATTAATGTGCTCTTTTTTTCTAGACAATTCCTCTGATAAATCTTTTATTGTTTCATCTAATTCTACTAATTGCACTTCAATTTTTGTCTTTTCTGCTGCCAATGCCTCATAATAATCCTCTGACTTCTCTATATCATTAATCTTCATTGATGAATGACATATTGGGCATTCTACCTCTACTAATTGTTCTGTTAAATCGAATGCATCATAAATAAACTCTAATCTTTCAAGATCTGACAAATAATTTTTCTTCAACAATACAAATTTTTTATTATTATTCAACAAATGCCTTAACTCTGTATTTTTTGTTTCTATCTCTGTTTGAAGTTTTTTATATTCTAATTCATAATTCTTAATTTTTTCACTTTTTTCCTTTATAAATTTATTTAATTCAATAATTTCTACACTTTGATCTGCCTTTATATCTTCTACATTTTCTATTAATTCATTATTTTCTAGACCAATTTCATTTATAATTTGTCTAAGCTGTTCTATCTTACCTTTTAATTTGGCCTTTATAATTTCTTCATTTTCTTTTTTCTCTTTTTTTTTATTGTCAACTCCTGAAATAACCGTTTGAAAAGCGGATCTTTCAGCAGTTGCAAAAGTACTCCCCTTAGGATCCATACGATAAATTGGAGAATATTTTGATGTAATTCTTAATTCGTTAATCATAATTAATGGAATAAAAGACCTAAAAGTGAAAGAGTTTGTATCCCCTTTTGCATTTTTAATCACATATTTATAGGTACAATCACAACAATCCAATAATTTTTGGGACAAATTATCTTTTGCATTATTATTTATTGATAATTGTTTTATTCTTGCTGTGTCCTTCTCATGATAACCACTATAATAAACACATATTTTATTTTTTTTGTCTTTAGAGAAATCACGTCTTAATGTAAATACTTCTCCATGACCGACATTTTCTATTTCGAGAAAAACACTTTGATATCCTTCTATTTCTGGAACTTCTTTGGGATTAGATTTTGATCCTAACACAAAGTCAATACATTCAAAAGCTAAAGATTTCCCAGTATCAGAGGCCCCCGCAATAACATTTAATCCGCTTTTAAAATTAATGATTGCATCCTTTTGATTTTTCCCAGTTAAAACTAACTTCGTTAGTTTTAATCTTCCCTGCATTTTAATTTCCATTTTTTTCAAATTCCCCAATCCATTTTCCTATATTTCTATTTACATAATCTCGTATTTTATCTTCATTCATTTTTGAAAAAATTTTATCCACCTCTTTTACGTAATACTGATATTTTTTCGTATATTCATTATCAAACATGTCCACTATTCTATTTCCCAAATTTGTATTCTGATATTTAATTCCTTGTGAACTATACTGTGGTTTAATCAATCCTTTTCCAATTAAAAAATTTACTGCATTTTCAATAGTATATCTTTTAATAATAATTTCTGTCGAATGATTAGGATTAGATGGATGCAAACTCTGTCCTGTTTTTTTTAAATCATTAAAATGTAATGAAAAATAATCATAATATCCGATTCTTTCTATAGAATAAGTTTGTTTTACAATTTCTAAAATTAACAATATTCTGCAACCGATTTCTTGATTAGTATTATATATTTTCATCAATATCACTCCAAACTATTCTATCATCATTAACAAGTTCATGGCACATACCCGTTTTATCTTGGATAGTAATATCTTTTATTTCTTCACAACTAATACTTAAAGAATTGGCCTGCTTAGTTGTTTCTTTTACCCTCTCTAATTCACTTGAATACTCATTTTCATAAACATCCAAGATACCAAATTCAATCTGTTCTTTTAAAGAGTCATAGCTATCTTCATTAAGTAATTCATCTCTTGCAAATCTTTTCAACGATTGAGCTGAAAAAAATCCTTCTCGCTGTCTCATAAAATGTCTATATAATTTTTTGTTATTTTTTAACTCTTCATGTGTCTCGTATACTTGTCCCGCTTCCTTCGAATATACATTTAATAACTGTTTTACATATGGCATAGTTTTTTCTGAATTGTTTAATTTCTCAGATGGCTTTTCAGATGCTGGTCTTTTTTTTATTCCTCCTCCAAAATGATATTTATACCATGGTGATTTACTAAAATCATCAATCAACGTAATCGGTGATATATCTGATACTATAGAGAAATCAAACTCTTCTATATATTTTCTTAAATCGTCCGTCATTTTTATTCCATTAGCTGTAATCTGTCTCTTTTTCCCACATTTTTCATTCCATACTTTTATTAATTCAATATTAATTTGTTTTGGATGCTCAATTAATTTTCTCAATGACTGACCAATGCCATTACTTGCTACTATATAGTATTTATTTGGAATTGCATATTCTCCTATATATGTATAATAACAGATTTTTCCAAATTCAATCATATATACAGACGGTGATAACGGTTTTTCATATCGCTTACATTGATATATGTCAAACTCTTTCATGTTATCATCTATATAAGCCACCAAATCTCTTCCAGAGTCGCCTGATCCTCCTAATAGTGCAACATTACTATACTTATTTTCTTTTTTTAAACATGAACATGCCCATTCTCCAACAACCCTTTCAAATTCATCCTCACCCATAGTTTTTAATCTTAATTGTGGTTCTGTTGTGTCAAATATTCTCGATGTATTCTTTGGTCTTTCAGGAGAGGGTAACGGATATGTTTTCATAATATAACCCTTTCGCTTTAGCATAAATCATACAGCACTTACTCTATGTTATATTTTACCACCATATTATATAATTCTCTATAAAAATATTTATTATGATCCCATCTATCGATACATTATAAAAATAAATACAAATTCTATTTTTTTATTTATCCTTCTATTTGTAATTTCATAAAATCTCAGTTCATAAGCAGACCAGGCACTAATTTCTAATTCTGTAAGTTTTTTTGCAACCTCGTATAAAATTTTAAAATATCAAAGTTGTATATAAATTTCCACTAAATATTATAATCCGCATACCTTGATAACATACTTGCTGCAGAAAGAACAAAGTTCTTTGCATTCGCATCAAATGTATATTTCCCTATTGTTTTTTGATATTCTTTTCCACAATATTTGTTAACAAATATTGCATTATATATATCTATAATCTTTTCTTCAACAGTAACTTGTATTTTCCCCTCTTCTTTCTCTAAAGATTCGTTTTCTTTTAATAATCTACTAATAATCCAATCTACAAATTCTTCTACGCTAAGAATATTTACCATTGGTTTAGGATTTTCTCCTTCTATAAATTTATTATATGCAGAAATATCAATCATTCTCAATCCTATTACAATTGGTACAACACACATTAACATGAATTTACGCGCATTTCCATCATAAAATGAAAAGTCAAAATTAACGTTATCATAAATCGGCTTATACACCGCTGCTCTTACGTCTACACAAAAGTGAATGACTTCCCTTAATTCCATATTATGATTATTAATAAATTGCTGCATAATTTTTTTTAAAAAATCATCTTCATTCAATTCTAACTTATTATAAAATTTCTTTTTATCGGCTGGTGATAGTGTTATCTTTAAATCAAAAAATCTATCCAAATATCTACTTGCATCAAATTCATTACCATAAAAATGTTTTATAGTATATTGTAGTTCTTCTTGATTTACAGATAATACAAATATAATTCTTTCATCATATAAATAATGTTTTATTTGTTCCAATAAATGCACTGCAAAACTTGGTTTACATCTATCTAATTCATCAATAAATATAATCAAACGATTCCCTCTTTCAGCTAATATACCTGTTAAAAATATTTTAATTTTTTCATCTAATTCTTTTTGTTCTTGAAATTTTAATAATGGATTATCATCTATAAGACTATTAATAATTCCTTTTACATTTCTTCCACTAACACATTCTATAATAGCTGCTGCTGTTTCAAAAATATTTTTCTTTATATCATGTTCAAGCATATATGTCGTACCAATTTGCATTGAAATTTCATATATTAAAGACATTATCGGATCAATATCATTATCATTTTTCCATGCATCATAATAAATTGCTAAATCAGCATTTTCATTTTCTTCCGCACCTATGGAATTCAAAATTTTATCTTTCTTTTCTTTTTCCATATCACTTCTCGGATTCATAGCATTAATCATTAGTATCGATTGCTTAACAAAAAATGTTTTTCCACTTCCCCAACGTCCGTCAATTGCTATTATTTTCCCCATTGATTGTGCCAATAATAATTCATAAAAGTATATTAATTCCTTATTTCTTCCTAATATATCTTCTTCTATTGTTGTAATCAAATTTTCTTCTGTAGGCATAATTTCAAAATTTTTCATTTTAATCTTCCTCTATATCTTTATTAAAGTACATCTTTTTAAGAAATAATTCTTTTCTATACTCTATTTTTTCTACTTCCCATCATTATTCAATTTAAGTTAACACTTGGAGACCACATTAATACCATATTTCTATTTCGTCCATATCCTTGTCGTTTAACTTCGCATAGCTTTCACTTTCATAAGCATATTCCCAAAACTCTTTACTTAAGAATTTGTTCCCTAAAGATAGTAAATCAGATTTATCCTCCTGTCATCTATTCTATCTACAACATTGTTCCTTTTAATTGAATAACTCCTTTGTACGTCCATGAAAACCCTGAATTAAATGTTCTACTATCATCCTGAGATACTATTTGATCGATATATTCATTTGCTGACACTATTTTAATTCCTAGTGAATCTCCATCATTTTCATAATGATGAGATAAGACATACTCTGCACAATATTCGTCAGTCTCTTCTCCTGATACCGCCCATGTTACTATATCATGTATTCAACAATAATTTTTGACTTCGCTGAATAATTAATAAGTTACATATCTTAAATTTTTCTATCTTTTTCATACCTATCTTCTTACATTAAAATTTCTCAGTTTCCGAAGCTTAAGTTATCATATCCCTCTCTGCACTCTCCCTGACTAATTCCTTAATGTCTTCGGGATCTTAATTCTCGAAAAATGTCATTTACTAACTCCTCATTATTCTCCTCAATAACTTCTCCAATTCCATCAATCAATAAATCAATTATCTCTGTTACATATTCATTATCCAAATAATACTTTAAATCTGGATTAGAATCTATTTTTTCATGTAGTTTTCTTTCGATTTTATATTTTCTTAATCCATTTTTCATCACGTTTTATCCCTCGTATTTCAATAATACCTGTCTAATTAGTAATCCTAACATTTGTATTGTTTCACTTTGAATTTTAAGCCAATTTTTATAATATAATCTAGTCTCTAAAACAATTTGATTTTTATTACATATATCATATATTTCACTATTAATTTTCATTCTAATACAATTATCTAGTTTCTTTTCACCATCAAATTCCATTGCTTCTCCATAAATATCTATTCTTTTATCTGGCAATATATATTTTGATATTACCTCTCCAACATTTACTATCCTACATTCTGCCAAACCATTTTTTCTTAATATACCATTAAAAATTTCCTGTATTTCATTACTTGATTTCCCACGTATATTCTGATATTTACGTACAGCTTCTTCTAATTGCTCCATCTGTTTTGATAACAAATCAGGAACTTCCAAATAACGAGTATCTGCTTTGATCCGTCCCCATGCTGAAAATTGTGGATGTGGAAGCATAGTTTGCATTCCTTTTTCAAATCTAATAATAGTAGGGTATGGGTTTCCAATAAGGATTCTATTCTGAATATCTACTAACTCATCATATATTGGACTATATATAATATTTTTTCTTTTTATGTTTTGTGTTGCTTTTTGTTGCTTTGAATTAACCCATACAGATCCCATTAGTGAAAAAAATCCACCAATCACAGCCCCAATCAATGTTCCAGCAACACCAAACATAGTTGGATTATCAGATATTATTTTCCCATTTATTTTTTCTATAGCCAATATTCCCAAACCTACACTTATAATTGTCGCAATAAAAAAAAGAAACTTCTTATGTTTCTGCATAAAAAAAATCGCCTTTAGTCGTTTCATAAATATAACCTTTCCTTTTAAACTGATTTCTTAATTCCTGCAAGACTTTAATATATCAGTTTTTGTGTTTATATAAAATTTGAAACTGTCTCCTTAAAAACTTTAATATTCATATAATAACTGCCTTCTTCACGCCAAATAGAAACTCCGTATTCATCTAATACTTTTGAATTTGCATTAAGAAAATAATCTTTATATCGCTCTATTATTTTTGTATCATAGATACTTAATACTAATGGTATATCAGTTTCAACATTAACTATATGTTGTCCATTTATATTAGTTGTAAATTTTCCAGAACGAACATTTTCCTTTATTTTTGATTTCATTATGTTACATATACTGTTTGCTTGTTTTTCTATTATAATATTACAACACTCAGAAATTTTTTCCGATGTCTTATTTACGTCTGTGATATCTCTTAATTCATCTATAAAATTATTCATACAATATTTCCTCTTTTCTTGTAACCTAATTTTATATTGCCTGTAAGATATTATCTATGTCAGTAATAATTATAATTCTTTCCTTTCTCCTTAAATTATTGACACGTTTTTTCTCTATACGTTTGGAAATCTTGAACCATATATTTCCCGCCATTCATTATGCCAACAAACACTTAAACCTTTCTCCCCATCCTCTATAGCTTCACATGCTTTATCATAGGCAAATTTAGCATCATTTTTTATGTTATATTTGCATTCTATGGTTCCTGTACCACCAGGTTTATCCCAATATCTTTTATCTGCATTATCATAAACATATTTAAAGAAATCTCTAGAAATCCAATCATAAAAAATAAATGGCTCTTTTGCATACTCATATGAGCACATGAAATTATAAGCAATAGAGTCAATCAAAATTCCACTCATTAAAACTATCTTGTTTTCTTTCCAAGCTCTGGCCATTCTACATAAATTTTTTAAATTATGATTAGTTTCATTATTTCTATAATTAAATACTCCTATCTCCATCGCAGGATCCATATTCCTCCAAGAACCTCCCACATTAGTATCTGGATAACAAAATCCTGATCCATCAGAGTATCGAAATGCTGGTACAACTTCAAACTTAATTCCATCTGAAAACATAATATCAACAACTTGTCCATCCGCACTAATTTTTGATGAACTATACGTTTTTAATAAACTGTTTCTCAATGCAGCAAGAAAAGATGACTGCCCATTATACAAATAATTGTCATATCTTGCATATTCTGTCCATGGGATTCCCACAACTATATCAATATCACTAGCGTAAATACTAGTTCCTCTTCCATACGAACCCACATACCAACTATGTGAAATAACTGAATCGCTATTCCAGAAGTCCTGATTTATCCTTTTAGTTATCATATGATACCTATTACGCACACTTGATACTGTATTGTCTGACATTCTAAGCGAATTACAAAACTCCTGAAAGACTGAAGAAATATTAATTTTACTCAATAATATACACCTCCTTTAAAATCAATTATATAATTCATATTATACCATCCTAAAAAATTTTAAATTTACATCTTATATAACATAAATATTAATTATTCTCAATCTATCATTTGGCGATTGCTACGCCGAATAGCGTTAGGAAGCATTATATCTATTTCTTCTTCTGAAAAAGTCTGCTCTTCCTCTGTTTTCAAAGCTTTCTGTGCAGCCATATAGCTTTTAGCATCTGTTCTAGGTGAATTTCTATATACCTCTGATGTTCTTTCTTGCAACTCATCTCGCTTATTTCTAATTTCATTTACATCCAATATTTCAAAATCTGTTAATAACGACACATCCTCTTCTCTTATTTTCCACAATAAATCTGAGGCCTTTTTATGCTCTTGTGCTATTCCAGAAAGATCAAAATTTTTAATATATGTGTTCAATATTAACAACGCTAATGAAAATATCGCTCCTAAAATACTAGCAATATTATCATTAGAAAATATTGCTACCACAAAACCACTTGTGGTAACTGCCGATAATATAATTTGCGCTACTTTAATTCTATCCTCTAATTTCACCGTCCGTTTTATAAACTTATCATGGCACGTCTGTGAATATGTAACTCTTCCATATGCCTCCCGAATCTGTGATTCCAATTTATATCCTTGACTATTTCTGAAATTTCGTTCCATAAATCTCTCTCCATTTCTTTTAATGTCGGCAGGACCTTAAATCGTATTAATAGTACATCAAACTTTTTACATATCATATTAAGTTTTATTCCAGTATTTTTCATTCAACTGACACCTAACATAAATATCTACAGTGGGTATTTTTTCTTCTTGATTATAATCTAAATAATCTGTTATTATTTCTATATATAGTCGTTTCATCCTTTCTACATAAAATTTAAAGTTTAAATATACTGATAAACTTTATATAGTAATTTTGCCAATTGAAATCTCATAATTTATTAAATCTTCTTGATATATAAAAATCTTTTTTCATAACTTAATATTCCCAATGAATAGAATCTAATTCCTTTAAAAAATATTTCCCTTTTTCCGGTTCAACCATAGCAATATAGTATGCTTTTCCATACATGTATTCCTTAAATCCTACTTTTTCCATATTTCCTGTATTATATAAATGCCTATTTACTCCTAATCTTTTACAATAATATATTTCCTGCTTAAATTTTCTTTTAAATCGTTTTGGAACACATACTTTATCATCTTTAACAATCAATCCTGTTACTATTTTTCTTTGCTTTTCGTCAAAATATTTTGTTTTTTTATCATTTATACTAAAACCATGTTTCTCTATAATTTTTTCAATATTATCTCTATACTTTTCAATATTAGTATTACATGAAAAAGTCATATCATTTGCATATCTGGTATATGTAACTCCTAATTTGTTTGTAAAATTATATAATTCTTTATCCATATTATACAATACCAAATTAGATAAATATGGACTCGATGGTGCTCCTTGTGGTAATTTTCCTTTATAACAACATAAGTTTGTTAATGTCTTACTGACTTCTTCATTATATCCCATGTATTTAAATTGTTGTTCTACCATAACCTCTGAAATTGATGGAAAAAAGTCTTTAATATCTAGATTTAAAATATTTTTCTTTCCAATATGCATCTGCGCATTCGTAAGAATTGATCTTCCTTTTACAAAACCATGACAACAGGAACTGATGGAATTCTTTTCTAAAATTTCTTTTAAAATCCATTGTTGTCTTAATTTTATTCTTTTGCTAGGAGATGTTATTTTTCTTATCTTATGTTTTCCAATAACTTCAAACTCATGATAACAATTCAATGCCATTTTATCTAATTTTAAAATTTGTTTTATATGATTACTATCAAAAATAACTGGTAAGTTATTATCTAATAATCTTCTGGCATACTTTGTACACCTTTCTATTGATTGCCCCGAATATGTATTCTGCAATTCTTTTTCTAAACGTTTTATATATTCATATTTTTTCATAATATTATACCCAAAAGAGCAACTGCGATATAAAAATCAAATAGAACAATATAACTTATTCTCTACAACATATAACATTAATACTATAAATGTTATATGTTAGTTCCATTTAATCTAAGGAGGCGAATTCACCTCTAACCAGTTGCTCTTTTATATTATAGCATATCATTGGGAATATATAAATAGTCCCAATTAAATTCTTCTTTTTCATTGTCCATATAAGCACTTGACCATTCATTCCACATTGGAAAAATATATTCTTTTCCCGATGCAGTTAATATATATTTTGAATCTTCAATATAAAAATACTTGTCTGCCCATAATGAATATATTATATCCATAATTTGCATTCTACTCATCCGCATTTCCTTTGATAATATATTCAATTGTACATCATTATATTTATCAATAAATGTCAATAATAAACGCTTATACATCTTCATATTCATCTACACAACCTTTCCTATAAGCATTTTCTTTACTATGTTGTTTACTTTTTTCAAGATTTTGAATTGTTGGCCGTCTATATTCATCTCTTGGAAATATCGGTAAATTTTTATTTTTAACATATTTCCAAAATGAACATAATGTATTATTTGGAGTATTATAAAAAAAAGAAATTAATAATTTACACTCTCTAAATCCCATAACAAAATTTTTTTCTTCTTCTATACCTATTTCCTCTTCATATTTATATATGCATTCTTCAATTTTTTTTACATCTTGCGCAGGAAAAATATAGTCTCCCTTCATACAACTTCTTAAATAATTTTCTTCTTTTATATACTCTTTCACATCAATATTAAATTTTTTTTTAATATTTTTTTTAATAAACTTAATTGCATTTTTTGTAGCAAAAACAGCTGAGATTCCAAACAAACAATCTTTAGATAAATTATTTCTATATAGTTCCAAAAATTCATTAATTAATCTTTTTAAAGAAAATCCAGTTCCTAGTATATCATCAACGAAGATAATCGCCCGTTTATTTGTTAACTCCTCTTTATCTATCTTCGTAATATCACAAATAATTTGCTGCTTACTTATCCCCCAACCCATATTCATTTTTAATAATGCAGCCCTAATATCGTCTCCACCACTAGAAGTGCCATTTTCACTTGGTACGGTGATAAATAGTATCTCTCTATTTTGGTTGATATCATCAAAAATAATATTACTTATTTCTTTTATATAAATTTCAAACATTTCCTGTGGAATATATTTATAATATTTTAATAGTTCGTAAAAATATTCTTTGTCATCATCAAACCTTAGAATCCAATTCTGTATTCTATTTTTCATTTCATCAAACACTATTTGTTCATCAAAAAATTTTTTATATTCATATACTTCATTATAATTTTTTGTATAGCAATTGGGATCAATATTATTATTTTTATAAAATTCATTTAACACATCTATAACTTCATAACACATATTCTTTATCCTTTTCCATTACTTTACATAATACATATCTTAACATTTAGGGATATATATTCAATCTAATATTACTCTATCAATCAACCCAACATCCGCCGGCAACCACTCAACGTCCATCAATTCATTCTTCCCCAACCATCGAGCTGCCTCATGTTCTTTCAAAACCAAATCTCCACGAACTACAGAGCACCAATAACACCCCATAGACAAATGAAACTCCGGATAATCATACTCTATCGTATCAATCAATTCTCCAACTTCAATTTCTGTATCCAATTCTTCCATAATCTCTCTCTTCAAAGCTTCTTGTGGAGTTTCTCCTTCTTCAATCTTTCCCCCAGGAAACTCCCATCCACCTTTTAGATCACCATATCCTCTCTGTGTTGCAAATATTTTATCACCATTTTTTATAACTGCTGCCACCACTTTAATTGTTTTCATATTCTTCTTCCCTTTTATCTTTCTCTATTCTTCATCTACATTGCTTAAAAAGTATTGCCATATGTCTTCTCGAACTGGATTTCTCATTTTCACTCTAAATTTTGCAATATCTTGTTCTTTACCTTTTTGATTTAATTTTTTAGCTGATTTCACTTCCAAAATATCAAATTGTCCCAAATAATAAAATTTTATTTGCCTATCTCTTTTTTGAACCATCAAATGTTTTCTTGATGCTGTAATTACACTCTGGCTATAAGAACTATTAATACCTTTACCAAGTTGGGTATCCCAACAAAATATTTGATTACTTTCAAATCTATCGTCATAATCAGGTTTTCCATCTACATATTTTTTGCTAGCATCTTTCGTTTGCTTTTTGTGATAAGTAACAAAAATAAATACATCATCTTCTATTCTTTTCATTCCATACATTACAGAAGACAAATCTTTTTCACAGTTCATTAAAAAACAAATATCTCTTCTTGAATATTGTTCATATAATACAAATGGAACTCCTTGATTCTTATTTTGATTATATTTGTCTTTATATCTATATAAACCAAACGAAATAATATCGTTTAATTCTTTCCGAAACTCCGATTCATTTAATTTACTTACAAAACTATTTAATCGTTGAATTCTTTTATTTTCATTAACTTTTAAAATATCAATTTGCGCATATTTTTGATGTTCTGCAGAATTAATATGAAAATGTCCCTGTAAAATCCTAATAGTATTTTGGATAGCATCCATATCCAAAAGATAGCCAAATTCAGCTGAAACATCTTCCTGAAATTCTTCTATAGAAACTTCGTTATGCTCCAATAGCATTTTTAATAATTCCAACTCTTGTGGACGTACTCCACTTAAAACTGTCTTTGATAAATATTCCAATATCAGTGTTTCACCATCTGAAAGCTCCTCTATTTTTTGTTTTTTCTCCATAGCTTTCAACATTGCATAATAGGTCTTATATTCTCGAATAATAATCATTGGATCGATCTCTTCATTTTCATAAAAGTCAACCAATCTTGGAATTCTACCCAATCTATTTTTCAAAGAAGTATAGCTTTCTTTAATCAACGCTTTCATGCTTTTTAAATTATCAACTGCATTAAATATTCGTTCTTTAGATATTTCATCAAAATGAATTGTAGATGCTCCCGGAATCAGACTATTTCCACTAACTACATATTTTCTTACATTATCCTTGTTATAACTACGATCCCCAGATAAAGCAATCGGTATCATAAAATTGTTCTTATAATTTCCAATGAAATCAAGTATCACCACATATTCTTTATCTTCTGCCTTTCGCAGTCCTCTCCCTAATTGTTGGATAAATACAATTGGTGATTGAGTTGATCTTAGCATAATTACTTGATTAATCTCTGGTACATCAACACCTTCACTGAAAATATCTACAGATAAAATATAATCTAACTCATTAATATCATCATTAACCAAACGTTCAATTGCATCTCCTCGAACTTCTTCTAAATCTGCACCACTTAATGCTAATGTACGCCAACCATACTCATTAAACTTCTTTGATAATTCATTTGCTTCTTCAATTCTACTACAAAAAATCAGACCCTTTACTCGATTACCACTGTAACCATAATATTCTGCCTGTTCCATGACATATTTTACACGATTATCTGAAGTTAATTTTCTAAAATTCTCTAATTTTTGTTCCTTGGTCAATTTCTTCTTATTGTCCGTTGTGTCATCACCAATTTCTAAATCTGTAATTCCAAAATAATGAAATGGACATAATAAATCTTCTTCCATTGCTTTTTGCAATCGAATCTCGTATGCAATGTTATGATCGAAGATCTCATAAATATTACGACCTTCTATATGATCATCTCTTTTATCAGGTGTTGCTGTCATTCCCAGTGTAAATTGTGGAGTAAGGTAATCCATAACCTTTTTATAGCTATCTGCTGAGGTATGATGAGCTTCATCATAGATACAACATTCAAAATGATCTCTTGCAAATCTTTCTAAATTTTCTTTTTTAGATAATGTCTGTACTGTTGCAAAAATAAAATCTGCATCATAATCATGATATTTACCAGTAATCAATCCCATTTTAACAGATGGTCCAAAAACTTTTTGATATGATTTTAATGCTTGTTCTGCGATTTGGTTTCTATGTACTAAGAATAAAACCTTCTGATATCCTAGCTCTCGAACAGCAAATGCCGATGCATAAGTCTTTCCAGTTCCTGTACTGGATAATAGCAAAGCCTTTTCTATTCCTTCTGATCTCATCTCCATAAGATTATTGATAAAAGCTAACTGCATCTTATTTGGTTTTAATTTATAACTTTCAAAATCTACAATTTGTTCTTTTGCTGCTTGTCTTTGTTGCTTTTTGATGATTTGATTTTGTAAATATCGCTCTTTATAATCATCAATGAATTCTTCATAATATTGACTATTTGGTGACATCCATAAATTCTTGAATTCATTTAAAATTTCTTGTGCAACTTCTCCTTGTTCTGTAGAAACTATCTTTGTATTCCACTCTCTATTTTTTGTAATTGCACTTGAGGTCATATTAGAACTTCCGATGATAATTCGATATAATTCATCTTCTCGGAATATATATCCTTTTGTATGAAATCCACCAACTTCAGAATTAGTTCGAAACATTTTTAATTCAATATTCTTCAATTTAGCTAATCGCTCTAATGCTTTGGGTTGACTAAATGTTAAATAGTCTGTTGTAAGAATTTTCCCTGGAACTCCTTTTTGTTCTAGTTCTTTTAAAATCATAGATAGAGATTCAAATCCACTATCAGTGATAAATGCTACACTGATAAAGAATTCATCACATCGTTTTAATTCTTGTTCCAAAGACACAAGAACTTTCTTTCCTTGTTTATGGTCATTGTATATAAATTCTGGCCGATATGCTAAATTCGAATTGCTAGATTGGTCAATAAATGCTGTTGCTAAACCAGATATTAATTCTTCAGATTTTGAATTTTCCATAATTCTTCCTCTCTTGTTATATACTCCATATAGATTCAATCATCATACATTAAATTTAAGAAAATAAATTTCTAAACATTGGTCTTTTTATTTCTATAATATAGTATACCAGATCATACATATACTTTCTACTAACAAGTTATTCATTATAAAAGCACATATCTTTTAATCGATATGCACTGTCTAATTAGATTCAAATCTAAATATTTTCAATTAAAATTTTGCATAGTTTATTTTGAAAATGTCCATCTAGATATTCTCCTGGTTACTAGAATAAAAGAGAATAACTTGTCTAAGATCTTCAATAAACTTGTCATACATATAATAATCTGGATATAGAATATATTTTATTAGTGGAAATAAAACATATCCTAATAAAACAATCATTATTATAATTCCAGCAAAGTATATTTTATTTTTTATTGTTAATTTGTTAAAAAATCTTTCATATAATTCTTTTTGTCCAAACAATCCAATTGCCACAATTATTGCACCTATAGTTTTTAATATTTTTTTACCGTCTTGAAAGCAATTAGCTTTCCTTTTTTGTTTTTCTGCTTCCTCTATTAAAAAATTTATACTATCTATGTTATTTATATTAATTTTATATTTTTTTAATAACTTAATTACCTTTTTTGTACGCTTTTTAGAATATTTCTTATTAATTTTGTTTAACCTAAACTTTAACATTGAGTTGGTTTCTTCCATATGCAATCCTATTACTACTACTAAAAGTAATAATACTAACATCCAATTAGCTATCTGTTCCTTATTAAGAAGATAAAAAGTTACCCATGCTATTGTTATTACTAATATTAAAATACTCAAAAATTTATTTTGCCATGGTAATTTTTTCCATGGTACACGCTTACAAGTTTTATCTAGCTTTTTTATTTCTATTTTATACTCAATAAATAAATTCCTAAATTCCAAAATACGCTCCTTTATAAATTCTTCACTATTAATTAATATATTTTATTATTACATTTCAAACAAATTTGACATATTTTGTTTTTTATATTATCAACAAATCTTATCAATTTATTTAAATTGTATACAAAAACACACATCACAAAAGTGATGTGTGCCATAAAAAAGTCAAATCCTATTCAATTCCAAAAACAAAGAAATCAAATTATTTTAACTGAGCAGCAACTTCAGCCGCAAAGTCTTCTTCTTTCTTTTCAATACCTTCACCAGTTTCAAAACGAACGAATCCTTTGATTGTAACATTAGCTCCGTTTGCTTTAGCAACCTGTTCTACGTATTTTCCAACTGCCTGTTTTCCGTCTTCAGCTTTAACATAAGCCTGATCTAACAGACATACTTCTTTTAATTCTTTGTTCAGACGTCCAACGATCATCTTTTCGATGATGTTTTCAGGCTTAGATGCATTCTTAGGATCATTCTTAAGTTGCTCAATAAGAATCTTCTTTTCGTGTTCCTTGTATTCTTCAGGAATATCATCGCTTGAAAGATACTTAGGGCTAAGTGCAGCAACTTGCATTGCAACGTTTCTTAGACACTCTTTTGTAGCGTCATTGTTTTCAGCGTCAGCCTCAACCAATACACCGATTTTACCTGCAGCGTGGATATAATCTACAACTGCACCTGTTGTTTCGATTCTTGCGAAACGTCTGATGTTCATATTTTCGCCGATCTTAGCAATCTTTTCTGTAAGCATTTCTCCGATTGTACTGTCTCCGCACTTTAATTCTTTAAGTGCTTCAACGTCAGCAGGATTTTGTTCAGCGATTGTCTTGGCAACGTCCGAAACAAACTGTTGGAATTCATCATTCTTAGCAACGAAGTCTGTTTCTGAGTTTACTTCTACAAGTACGCCTACATTACCGTCAACATAAGCCTTAACGATACCTTCAGCAGCAATTCTGCCTGACTTCTTAGCAGCTGTTGCAAGACCTTTTTCTCTCAAATATTCAACA
>OGIO01001066.1_pt1 | contig 26175 bp, 19 predicted proteins | sample 1571841 | NCBI WGS metagenome assembly OGIO01 (sample SAMEA2582111, study PRJEB24529) | metagenome | biome: Human gut stool | place: China | collected 2011
GTAAATTCCCGAAATAGCCTTCGGTACATACCTACGTTTGCGTTTATTTATGCAATTTCGTAAGTCGTAGCATCTCTCAAATTAAGTGCGGCATTGAAATCTCTATCTTCGGTATAACCACAATCACATTTGAAAATTCTATCTGAAAGTTTTAAATCTTTCTTGATTGCTCCGCAACAGTGACAGGTTTTAGATGATGGATACCATCTGTCTACAACTCGAAGTTCAATTCCGTTTTCATTGCATTTCGCCTGAAGCTTTATTCTGAATTCATAAAACTTCTGCGAAGCAACTGCCTTTGAAAGATGTTTGTTCTTCATCATTCCTGATATATTTAAATCTTCAATCGTTATATAAGATGGTTTGGTTTTCACTATCTCTGCGATTGTTTTATTGATATGATCAGTACGAATGTTATCAATTCTATGATGAAGTTTCTGTACTTTAAGCCTCTGTTTTTTTATATTTGCTTTTTGAGTAGATTCTCCTTTCTTTAAATTTTCATACTTTCGAGAAAGATTTCTCTGTTCTCGAATAAGTTGTTTTCCAAGTTTTTTTAATCTTACTGATCTGTTAATGTTCTTATAAGTTTTACCATTGGAAACAATGGCAAAATCCTTTATCCCTAGGTCGATACCAATTCCTTCCTTGGAACTATTAGCTATCTTGTTATTTGGGATTTCTACAAGAGCTGAAACATAGTATCTACCAGCTTTTATTGACACATGACCGCTTTTAATTACATATCCATCTTTTGTTGTTGGAATATATCCTTTTTCTTTAATGCGAACCCAACCAAGTGATGGAATATTGATCCTGTGTCTTTGACAACGGCAATCTTTTGGATTGTTCTTTACAAAATACATTTTCACATCAGATCTATTCTTCTTTTTGAATCTAGGGAAACTACTCTGATGTTTAAAAAATCTTGTAAATGCGGCCTGTCCATTATTTACTGCTTGTGTTACTGCTTTTGAATAAGCTTCCTTAATCCAAAAACATTCCGGATGCTTTGGAATATACTCATTGTTAAGCCATACTCTAAATTGGTTACTGCTCATAAACTTTTCGCCTTTATTATAAAGCTCTTTATTATGAGCAAGGTAGAAGTTATAAATATATCTACAAGTTCCTATTGTTTTACAAATTTTGGCTTTCTGCTCCTCTGTTGGATTTATTTCTGTCTTGAAGCTCTTTAGCAATTTCCTCATCCCTTTCTATTTGTTTTTTATACTTACGAAGCCCATACAGCCTACAAGAAAACACATGAAGTATTGAAACAATATCCTGCACAAGTTCTTCTTGTGGCGATAGTTCCTCATTGTTTACTACCACTATAGTCGTATTAAACTTCATACAGAATTTTTCAAACCAATCATAACCAAATCTAATAAATCTATCTTTATGGGTTACTATTATGGTTTTAATTTTTTGTTCCATTACTTCATCTAATAATTTGTTCCACTTTTTACGGTTGTAATTAAGACCATCTAGCATAGATAATTACCTGACGCTTATCATTTTCAGTATTTATACCTTTAAATTGTAGATACTGGTCATAAGGTCATAAGTGTAATAGCGTCTATTAGTTGGAGTTCAGTTTGCTTTTAGAGTTCCTTCTCTGTCCCAACGTTGTAATGTCTTAACAGATACGCCTAAAAGTTCAGCAAAATCTTTTGGCTTATAATTTGTGATATTTGATGTATTCATTATAGCACTCTCCTTTGAGTATATTTAAACACTTTTAATCACATTTGTTAATTGTTTTAGATTCTTAACATTCCCTCCTTTTACCTGGGAAAATGGATGAATTATCCTTTAACGATCGATCCAGATTTGTGTTTTCTTTATTCTAGCATAGTTTTTCAGATATTTCCAATCATTTGTCTTCTTAATTTTTTTAAGATTCTTTTTTCTATTCTTGAAACCTGTACCTGTGAAATATGAAAGATCTTCGCAATTTCTTGTTGAGTTTTCCCTTCAAAATATCGGTAATAGATCATTTGCTGTTCTTTCTGTTCCAAATGTTTCATGGCTTCCTTTAACAGAACATGATCTACCACTTTCTCAGATTCATTTTCTCCTTTTGATAACTTATCCAGCAGAGAAATCTCACTGCCATCCTTCTGATATGCACTCTGATGAATCGATTCTACTTCATTGCTCGCCTCTAAGGATGTCACGATCTCTTCTCTTGTGATCTTCGTGATCTCACTGATCTCTTCAATCGTTGCTTCCCTTTGATACTGCTGACAAAACTTTTCTCTTGCTTTCATGATCTTGTATACATTTTCTTTTAAAGATCTGCTGACTTTGATCATGCCATCATCTCTTAGGAACCTGCGAATTTCTCCTGTGATCATCGGTACTGCATAAGTCGAAAATTTCACGTCATAAGACAGGTCAAACTTGTCCACGGCTTTCATAAGTCCAATACTTCCGATCTGAAACAGATCCTCAGACTCATATCCTCTGTTTGTAAATCGTCTCACAACACTCCAGATCAATCCAACATTATTAAGAATGATCTGCTCTCGTGCTGCTTCGTTTCCTTCTTTGGTAAGCCGTAACAATTCCCTCGTCTTATCCATTCAGCTTGTCTTGCTCTCCTATTTTCTTTGTCATGATCACTGTCGTTCCTTCTCCTTGTTTTGAAATAACCTCTACTTGATCCATAAATGCCTCCATAAAAGAAAATCCCATTCCAGTCCTTTCTTCTTCTGGTTTTGTTGTAAACATCGGTTCCATCGCTTTCTTGACATCTGAAATTCCGATACCCTGATCTTTAATCTCTATTCGCAGGATTCCATTCTGATCGGAAAGATCCATGCTGATCTTTCCATCTGGTCCATGATATGCATGTACAATACAGTTTGTCACTGCTTCTGACACTGCAGTCTTGATATCATCCATTTCTTCCATATCCGGATCAAATTTCATGATATAAGCAGCCGTCACAATTCTTGCGATTCCTTCATTTTCTGAGTCACTGTTAAATTCTAAATGCAACATTTCTTATCCTCCCATTTCTCTATATTTCTTCTATCAGTTGATGCAATCCTGCCATATGAATGATCTTTCTTACCGATGCACTCATATTGCTGACTTTCACCGTTCCTCCCATCGCCTGCACCTGACGATATCTTCCTAAGATCACTCCAATCCCTGAACTATCGATAAATCCTGAATTTTTAAAATCAAACTCAATATCTTTGATCGGATATGATTTTAAAATGATATCGCATTTATGTTTTACTTTCTTCGCTAAGTGATGATCTAGATCACCATCCAGATAAATATATAAAATCCTGTTTTCTATCTTGTATTCTGTTGCCATATTCTGATCGCTCCTTCCTGCTCTTTGCTGTGATACGTTCCTTTCCAAGATCATCTTGAATTTCCTGATAGAAAATAAAAAAGAAAGAAGTTCAAACTTTCGCTTGTTCTTCTTCCTTTATCTTTTGTTTATAAACTTGTATTCTGTGTAATATTAATTATAGACTTTTGGCACTCTTTTTACCCATTGCATCAATTCGACTCTTCGCATTGATCGCCTGAGATGTCCCTGGGAACTTTTCGATGATCGTCTGATATGTCTTCTTCGCATTCTTCTGATCGGAAGCACCTTCATAAGCTTTGGCAAGGTAATCATATGCATAACGGTTTGTATCACTGACTTTGATCGCTTTCTCTAAATAAGAAATTGCTGTCTTGTAGTCTTTTGCCCAGTATGCATTCTTTCCTTTGCTGTATAATCCAGTTGTTGCACTTGGATATACTTTTGTTGTCAGATCTTTGTAGATCGTTTTCATATTCTTCGTTGTAAGTTTCTTGCTATCGATATCTAATAATGCATCTGCAGATCCTGTATAATCACGATCGCTGTATTTCTGCAAGGCACTTAACAGCAGATCATAAACACCGTCTTTCTTGCTTGTTCCAATGTACTCGTCTAATTCATCTTCTGCTTTCTTCTGTGCTGCCTTTGCTTCTTTGACTTTCTTCTCACTTGCTTTCAACTGTGTGTCTTTGGCAAGGATCTGTTCTTTATAATCTTCTACCTGTGTAGAGTTCTTATGGCTGAAGCTTGCACGTACTGTTGGATAGATCAAAACCGCTGCCACGATCACACCGATCACAATTCCTGTTACCATGTAAAACATCGGGCTTTTTCCAGCTTCGTTTTCCTGAATTGAAGAGATATTAAATGGATTCTTCTTTTTCTTTGGTTCTTCTGGCTGGCTCACAACTTTTTTCTTCTTGTCTTTCTTCTTGTCTTTCTTCTTGTCTTTCTTCTCTGGCTCAGTTGTCTGTGGCTCTTCTTCGACTACTTTTGTCTCAAATTCTTTGCCATATTCCACTGCTGATTCGTTGTTTGGGTCGATCTTTAAGATCGTATCAAGGAATGTTTTTGCATTATCATAATTCTCTCCCTTGATGGATAATAATGCCATTAAAAGATATGCATCTACAAAATTAGGAATAGCTGCCACAACATTCTTTAACTGTAACATCGCAAGGTCATCATTCCCCTGCTTAGCATAGTTTAATGCCTGATTGTATTTCTTGATCATCTGGTTGGCTTTATATAATTCTGTCTTATTCTTCTTGATCTCTTCTAATTCTTTCCCATATATATTCTCTTCCGCTTCTTCCAAATCTGCACATGGTTGAAACTTGGCTAATTCTTCGTTAAAGTCTAACATTCTCTTCCTCCTGATTTATAAACTCTTTGGCCATGCCTGCCAGATAAAAAGATCCGACAATAAAACATACCGTTGTTTCCTGATTCCTGTCTATCATCTTACGAAATGCATCCTGAAATTCTGCTTCATCGATTCTTCTCTTATGAATCCCCACTGTATAAAAGGCTTCAATCTCTGGAATCGTCTTCAGAATGTTCTTCATGTATTCTTCTTCATTCTGATGAGATGCTGCAAATAAGATCCGCTTCTTCATTCCATGGTAGTTTGCCTCCACAGTCTGTACAAAGCCTTGCATTCCTTGGATATTGTGCGATACATCTACAATGATCCCTGGTGCGATCTCTTCCATCCTTCCGCTGATCCTGATCTGGCTCAGTGCTTCATAGATCTTGTCTTCATCAAGTCGTCCACAGATAAGTTCTGCTGTCTGCAATGCTGCTGCAAGATTGGACTTCTGAAATTCTCCTGCAATGTTGGTCCGCACATCTCTTTCCTTATCATACGCATTGGCATTTAAAAAATCAATATATTTTCCTGCTTTTTCTTTAAATTTAAGATTATCTTCAGAAATGTCATAAATTCGTGATTTTTTCTGCCTTGCTTCTTCAGAAAGGATTTCTTTTACCTTGGGTTCCTGTTCTATTGTCACAACTGGAATTTCTGGCTTTATGATCCCTGCTTTGTGTGTTGCGATCTCTTCCAATGTTTGTCCCAGAAATTCCATATGATCTTTGCTGATTGAAGTGATCACACTGACCTCCGGACAGATAACATTGGTAGCATCATATCTTCCACCCATTCCTGTCTCGATCATACAGATATCTGGTTGTTCTTCCTGAAAGATCACCATCGCCATCAGAAATACTGCCTCAAAAAATGATGGGCTGTTCTTTCCTTCTGTTATTCCAGTTTCAATGGCATGTCTTACCTTCACCGCAGCTGATGCAAATCGTTGATCACTGATCTCTTTCGCACACAGCTTGATTCGTTCATTGATCTTCACAACATGTGGCGAGGTAAAAGAAGCTGTTTTCTTTCCATGCTTGATAAAGAGCGCTTCTAAAAATGCACAGACGGATCCTTTTCCATTCGTCCCTGCTACATGGATCATATGCAGCTCTTTTTGAGGATTTCCCAATCGATCTAAAAAGTATTTTATATCTTCGAGAGAAGATTTTGTGGCGAATCCTGCGATTTTGTATAAATATTTTACAGACTCTTCATAAGTCATGGTCATTTCTTCTGTTAGCATAATTCACCACTCAGTACTGCTTTCAATACTTGAAGTACCCCATCTTCTTTGTAAGATGGTGCTACAAAATTCGCTGCTTCTTTTACTTCATCTCTGGCATTCTCCACTGCGAAGCTGTGACTTGCACGTTTTAACATCTCGATATCATTTAAATTATCGCCAAATGCCAGTGTTTCATCTGGTGTGATCCCGTATTCTTCTTGAAAATGTCTTAAGGCACTTCCTTTGTTCGCACCTTTGTTGGCACAATCAACCCAGCATTTTCCGGATACTACAACATTCATCTTCTTGCCCCATCGTTTGATGAATTCATCCCCAACTATATCTTCGGCACAATTGTGGTGAAAAATACTCATCTTGCACACACCTTCAGGATCCCCTAAAACATCATCTACAAGATCACCTCTGTAGCCATAGTCTCCGACCAGATGCTGGTAAATCCCGATATTCTCCATATATGTCATGTTATCTTTATTGATCGCAATCTCACATCCTGGGAACTGTCTTGCTTCTTCAATATAAGTTCTTACGATCTCTGGGTCGATCACATCTACATATTGATAATCTTTGGAATGGATACATGTTCCATTTTCTGAAATAAAACTGATATCATCAAGTACTGGCGTGAACACTTTCTCGATACTTGCTCTCTGACGGCCGCTTGCCGCTAACACGATCGTTCCTCTTCGTTTCAGTTCTTTGATCACGTCATAATATTCCGGATTCAGATCCAGTGTTCCATCTGCTACTAATGTTCCATCAATGTCTGTTGCGATTAGTTTGATCATTTGTTTTCCTTTCTTTTCTCCATATACATACGGTATCATTATTTCAAAAAGGCTGCCATACTTTGTACAGCAACCTTTGTTTTATTTGTCTTTTTCCAAATCGTATGGTGTCACCTGATATACATAATAATTCAGCCAGTTATAATACATAGCATTTGCATGACATCTCCATGACTTCACTGGTTTCTTCGTTGGATCATCATCTTTGTAATAATTCTTTGGTATATCTGGATTCAGTCCTCGTTTCACATCCCTTACATATTCATAATGCAGTGACATCACATCATATTCTGGATGTCCTGTGACAAATACCTGACTTCCTGTGGAGTTTAAAATAATGTATGGTCCTGTCTCATCTGATTCTGCTACGATCGTTAATTCTTTGTTCTTGCGGATCGCTTCTCCGTCAACCCCTGTATTTCTAGAGTGTGGCACGTAGAACTTATCATCAAATCCTCGAATAATAGGAAGTTTATTATGTAATGGGTGGTGTTCGTAAACACCTGAAATCTTCTTATTTAAGATATGTTTCTTGATCCCATAGTGATAATAAAGTCCTGCTTGTGCTGCCCAGCAGATATGCAAAGTTGATGTAACATGTGTTTTGGACCATTCCATGATCTCAACAACTTCATCCCAGTAATCAACCTCTTCAAATTCTTTTAACTCTACTGGTGCTCCTGTAATGATCAGTCCGTCAAAACGTTTGTCTTTGATCTCTGAGAAATAATTATAAAATTTCTCCATGTGTGACTCTGATACATGAGTCGGAACATAAGATTCTGTCTGTAAAAATGTAATATCTAACTGTAATGGTGTATTTGATAAACTTCTCAGCAAATGAAGTTCTGTGTCTAATTTGTTTGGCATCAGATTTAAAATTGCAATCTTTAAAGGCCTGATATCCTGTGTACATGCCCTTTCTTTATCCATCACAAATACATTCTCTTCTTCTAAGACTGCCTTCGCCGGCAGATCGTTATCTATTCGAATTGGCATTTTATCAAATCTCCTTCTCTCTTTTTTCGATTGCTTTTTAAGCTGACAGCATTTTTCCTGTCAGATATTTATTATAAAACTCTTGCATTTTTTATGCAATCTATATTTATCATCGTCCGATCAGATTAAGGAAATCTTCTTCGCTCAGTATTGGAATGTTTAATTCCATCGCTTTCTTATTCTTTGATGACTGCGACATTTTATCATTGTTGATCAGATAGTCTGTTTTCTTTGACACTGATCCTGTGACCTTGCCTCCCATCTGTTCAATCTCTTCCTTTAGTTGTTTTCTGTTATCGAAATGATCAAGTGATCCTGTCACAACAAATGTTTTTCCTTCTAAGATCTGTTCTGTCTTACTTTCTTCTTTCTTCTCAAACTGCACATATTGTAACAGTTGTTCTAAGATCTTCTGATTATGTGGTGTATGAAAATATGATACCATAGCTTCTGCGATCATCGGTCCAATCTGATCGATCGCAATAAAATCCTCTGCATCGGCTTCTCTGATCGCATTGAAATCTTCTTTAAAATGTTTGCAGATCAATTTTGCATTGGAAAGTCCTACATTCGGAATTCCCAGACTATAAATAAAGTTTGCCAATGCAGGCTGTTTGGAATCATTGATCGCATTGATCAGATTTTGGTAGGATTTTTCTCCAAATCCTTCTAATTCCAGAATCTCTTCTTTGTGATCTTTTAAAGTGAAGAGATCATAAATTTCATTTAATAGTCCAACATCGATCATCTTCTGTAATGTTGCTTCGGATAGTCCATCAACATTCATTGCATCTCTTGATACAAAATGCGAGAATGATTTGATCTTCTTTGCACTGCAAAATTCGTTGGTGCAGACTAGGGTTCTGATTCCATTTTCATCTTCGATCTTTGTCTCACCACCACATGCAGGACAAGTATGCGGAATCTCTATATTGCCGCTCTTTGTTTTATTCTCTGCAAGCTGTGGAATGATCATATTAGCTTTGTATACAACGATCTCATCGCCGATTCCTAACTGCAATTCTTCCATCACACTAATGTTGTGGAGACTGGCTCTGCTGACAGTCGTTCCTTCTAATTCTACTGGTTCAAAAATTGCCACTGGATTGATCAGTCCAGTTCTTGATGGGCTCCATTCAATCTCAGTTAATGTTGTCTCCGCTGTCTCATCTGCCCATTTAAATGCGATGGAATCTCTTGGGAATTTGGCTGTTCTTCCAAGACTTTTTCCATATGCAAGATCATCATAGACTAATACCAGTCCATCTGATGGCAGATCAAAGTGTTCGATCTTCTTTGAGAATTCCTCAATCTCACCTCGGATCGTATCTTCTGTGACTCTGATATGTTCTACCACATCAAATCCAAGGCTTGCTGCCCAGTCTAATTTCTTCTCGAAGGAATTATCAAAATCCATACCTTCAACATCACTGACACTGAACGCATAGAAATGAACGTGGCGTTTGGCTGTGATCTCATTGTTTAACTGTCTGACGGAACCACTGCATAAGTTTCTTGGGTTCTTATACTGACTGTCAACATCTTCGATTTCTTCGTTCATCTTATAGAAATCTGAATATGGAATGATCGCTTCTCCACGAATGACCAATGTTCCCTGATATGCAATGTGTCTTGGAACATTTTCAAAAACCCTTGCGTTGTTTGTTACAACTTCTCCGACTTCCCCATTTCCACGGGTCACGGCTTTGATGAGTTCTCCATGTTCATAGGTCAGAACGATCGTTAAACCATCGAGTTTCCATGACAGGATTCCTTCCTGGCCATTTAGCCATGCTGCCAGCTGATCTGGCTCCTTTGTCTTGTCTAATGATAACATCGGAGATGGATGTGCTTCTTTTTCCAATGCTGTCATCAATTCATACCCTACATGGATCGTTGGGCTGTTTGATAAAACAGTGTTCGTCTTTTTCTCTAGTTCTAAAAGTTCATCATACATCTTATCGTATTCGAGGTTGCTCATAACTTCTTTATTCTGCTGGTAATAAGCTTTCCCTGCTTCATTTAGTGTATGAATGAGTTCTTTCATTCTGTCTAAATCATTCACTTTTTAGCTCCTTCTTTAACTCTCGTAATTCATCCGGAGTCAATTTTCGATATCTTCCTTCTTTCAGATCGCCGAGTCTAATGTTCATAACACGGACTCTCTTAAGTTTTGTCACACGGTATCCAAAGTGTTCACACATTCTTCGGATCTGTCGGTTTAATCCCTGTGTCAAGATGATCCTGAACTCGTTTGGTCCTTCTTTTATAACTTTGCATCTTCTTGTTACTGCATTGATCTCATCTAATGGTACTGGATTCCTCATATCATGAATGAATTCATTCGTAATTCGTTTATTCACTGTTACTTCGTATTCTTTTTCATGATAATTTCTTGCTTTCATGATCTGATTGGCTGCTTCACCATCATTGGTAAGCAGGATCAATCCTTGAGAATCCTTATCTAATCGTCCTACAGGATAGATCCTTGTTGGATAGTTAATATAGTCGATAATATTATCTTTCTCTTCTTTGCTTGCTGTGCATACAATTCCTCTTGGCTTATGAAAAGCCAGAAAGATCAGATCTTCCTGAATCTTTACCGGCTTTCCATCAAATGTCACGCTCTGCCCCGGAAGTACTTTGGTTCCGCTTACTGCAACTTCTCCATCGACTTCGACTCTGCCTTCCTCGACATAAGTATCCGCCTGTCTTCTGGAGCAGATTCCTGCCTGACTTAAATATTTATTTATACGCACTGCATCTTCTGTTTTACGTTTTGTCTCTTGCATTGTTACCTTTCCCACTTGTCACAAAGGGCGATGATCTGGTCAGCAAATTTGCCCAGGTCTTTGTTCGTTCCACCCTCATTGTGCTCAATTACAGATTTCAAACGCTCGCTGGCTGTAAGAAGTCTGATATAAGCACTGCTCTGTTTTGGTTTCTTCTGGATGCGTTCTCTTGATCCCCATTCAGTCCACTCGCCTGCAATAAGGTCAAACACATCTCCGCTGTATGGTGCTCTCGCTTTGAATTTGTATTCGTCTTTTAAGCATGATGTAAATGCTTCACAGACCGCATCTTCTCCATGAACTACAAATACTTCTTCTGGTTTCTTCTCGAAACTATTGACCCATTTTAATAACCCGTTCTTGTCTGCATGTCCGCTTAAACCTTCTAATTGTACGATATCTGCTGCCACTTTGATTGCCTCACCAAACAGTTTTACTTCTTTGGCTCCTTCGATCAGTGATCTTCCCAGAGTTCCGTATGCCTGATATCCTACAAATATAATCGTATTCTCTGATCTCCACAAGTTATGTTTTAAATGGTGTCTGATTCGTCCAGCTTCACACATTCCGGATGCTGAAATGATCACCATCGGTTCTGTCTCAAAGTTGATCTCCTTTGATTCTTCTGTCGTAATGGATAAATGAAGATTGGAAAATGTGATCGGATTAATTCCTTGTTTCACTAATTCCATAGCTTCCTCATCATATGTCTCGTCAATATTCATATTAAAGATCTTCGTCGCTTCCACTGCCAATGGGCTGTCTACAACAACTTTGAAATCTCCATGATTCTTAATCCTATCTTCGGCCTTGATCTGGCGGATATAATATAACAGCTCCTGTGTTCTTCCAACTGCAAATGATGGAATCACGACATTCCCGCCTCGATCAAAGGTCCTCTGGATCACATCGGTCAATTCTGTCACATAATCCTGATGTTTTCCATGATAACGGTCACCATACGTAGATTCCATAATAACATAATCTGCTTCTCTCGTATAGCTCGGATCTTTGATCAATGGCTGGTTAAAGTTTCCGATATCTCCAGAGAATACCAGTTTCTTTTCCACATCTGCTTCCCTTAACCATACTTCAATGCTGGAAGATCCTAACAGATGTCCGATATCTGTAAATTTGATCGTAATGCCGTCAGCAACTTCAATCTGTCTGCCATATGGGCATGGCACGAAATACTGCATGACATTGATCGCATCATCCATCGTATAGATCGGTACAACTTCTGGTTTTCCAGATCGCCTTGCTTTCCTGTTCTTCCACTCCGCTTCAAATTCCTGAATGTGTGCACTGTCTTGCAACATGATCTCACATAGATCGGTTGTTGCTCTTGTCGCATAGATCTTTCCTCTGAACCCTTTTGCATACAACAGCGGGATCAGTCCTGAATGATCGATATGTGCATGTGTCAGCAGGATAAAATCAAGATTCCCTGCATTCACTGGAAGATCAACATTCTCGTATACATTTAACCCTTGTTCCATTCCATAGTCAACAATAAATCTTTTACCGCAAGCTTCCACATAATGGCAGCTTCCGGTCACTTCATGATCCGCTCCGATAAACATTAACTTCATGGCTTATACCTCCTCTGAAATATAGATTGGGCCAGCCGGCACGATATCTTTTAGATACTCATGCTCTTTTAATATCTGTCCTGCATCGTAGTCAAAAAACACCTGTGTCAGCTCGTCGATTGAAATTTCATCTTCCCATCCCTGTGCGTCCATTGTGTGTATGTCTAATGTCTCATCTTGTGGTATGTCTGCACGTTGAATGGATATCTTATGATTCAGACATTGAAACTGGAATACTCCATTCTGATCCTTGATATATGGATCTTTCACCAATATCCTGAATGTAAAATCGTTCTTTCCTTGCAAGATCTCTCCCCAAGCAGTAAGGTTCGTGATCCTTGCCATGATCTTTGGTACTTTTTTGCTTTGTATAAAATCCTTTCCTATTGAATTTCCCTTGAATAAATTTCCTTCTGTGATATAAATCTTCTTACCTTTGTGTCGTTGTTTGATCTGGTTAATCATATGTTCTGGCTCTAAAGAATACGCCCATCGGATATATACTTCATCTTCTTCAAAACTTTCTGCAAATACGCCTTGTAACAGATCGTCTTCATAATAAGCTAAGAGGCTTCCATCTCCACTCTGGCTTTCTTTTTCCAGTCGTCTCAGGTATGCTTCATCCGGAACTGTATATATGTTGTATTGTTCCATGAATCGCTCTAAAAAATTCTGGATCGTCTGATAATCTTCTGCCATTATATGAACGATCTTATGATTTCTATCCGTTGTATCATCTGTATATGAAATGTTATGATCATCGATCATTGTTTCTTCCCAGTCCATCACAAATCGAAACTGGAATGGTTCATAATATGCTTTATTCGCAGGCATCAGATACGTAAATGGCTGTTGCTGCTCATGCATATCATTGAAACACTTCTTAAGCATCTCTGCCATGATGCCTCTTCTTCTATATTCCTTCCACACCGCAACTGCTACAATATAATTTAATGTATATGTCTTCTTTCCTGCTCTTATGTGATATGGATTTAAATGGAGCATTCCTAAGATCTTGTTGTCTTCTTCTGCCAGTATCACCTGATTCGTTGCATATATCTCTTCAAAATAATATTGTGCAAACGGCTCTGGATCTTCAAAAATCTTCTGATACATGTCATATACTGGCTGTTTGTCTTTGTTTTTCTGATAAACGATCTCCATGCTATTTCCTTTATTCTTATTTTGTTTCATTCAGCAGACACACTGCCTGTGCACTGATCCCGAGTCCCTCTCCTGTGAATCCTAAATGTTCTTCTGTCGTTGCTTTGACATTCACCTGATCTGGATCTACTTTGAGGATCTTACTGATATTTTCTTTCATTGTTGGAATATAATTTAATAACTTTGGTCTCTGTGCAATGACTGTCGCATCCACATTCCCAATCTCGTATCCTTTTTCCTCGATCAATCTTACAACTTCTGCTAACAACTTCATGCTGTCTGCATTATGATATGCAGGATCTGTGTCTGGAAAATGCTTTCCGATATCTCCTAATGCTGCTGCCCCAAGGATCGCATCTGTGATCGCATGCAGCAGAACATCAGCATCTGAGTGTCCTAATAATCCTTTCTCATATGGTATATTTACTCCGCCTAAAATCAAGTCTCTTCCTTCTACTAACTGATGGACATCATATCCCATTCCTACACGCATATTCTTGCTCTCCTTTTTTGTTTTTATTATAACATGATTTCACTCTTTTATCATGATTTTTAGCAAGAAAGAATCCTACTTTGTAGGATTCTCCGCCTGCGGCGGGTCGCTTCAGCGACATATTCCCTCTCCGCCGCAGTGCGATCCTGCCAGGAGGGCTTTTTTATTTCATAGGAAATTTCCTATGAAATAAAAAAAGACATATTCATATCGAATATGTCTTCCGAAAGTAGCGATGAGCAGATTCGAACTGCTGACACTACGGGTATGAACCGTATGCTCTAGCCAACTGAGCTACATCGCCATATGTTATGAAATTCATCCATGTAGTTCATGGATAGTGGGACCAATAGGACTCGAACCTATGACCCTCTGCTTGTAAGGCAGATGCTCTCCCAGCTGAGCTATGATCCCTTGTGTCTCTCAAGCTCTCTTGCCTGACGACAAAATATAATATACTCTTATTTTCGATGAATGTCAACACTTTTTTTAATTTTTTTTTGATATTTTTATTTTATAGATAGAAACCACGTAAAAAATGGCTTATTTACGTGGTTTCTTCATAATTTATTTTTTTATATTTTTTCGGATTTCATCGAAATTTTCTATGCAATAAAAATAATCCTCCTAAAATCAGAATGATTCCTCCTATGAATGAAAGCTCATCTATCCGTCCACCTGTCTTTGGAAGATCCAATATAGAATCATTCGTAACATTGTACGTCAGATGATAGAAGTAATAATCATTTCCCTGTTTGATCACTTTACTTGTATCCACATTCTGTTTATCCACCTCTGCCTGTGACATCGTCATTGGCAGTGTAACCATGATTGGTTCTTTTAACAGATTCTTTCCAACCACTGTCTTTGTCTCTGTGATCGTATAAGTATCAGGGAGCAGTCCATCAAAAGTGACTTCCCCAGCAGAATCTGTTTTGGCCTTCGCTACTTCTGCTCCATCAGATGATGTGATCACAAATTCGATATCTCTTAATGATTTCCCCTTAGAATCTTTCTTGATAAGTTTTACAGATCCTTGGATCATCTGATTCATAAACTTCGCTCCACCTGTCAATTGTGCTTTAGCTGTCGTTCCAGTTGGTCCAATATCGAACGTCACAGTTTCTTTTTCCTGATCGATCGTTGCATTGCTGCTGTTGCTCGTAATATTGAGTAATTTGAAATACTTGATCATACCTCCTTCATTACACGTATAAGTGCCATATTCCAGATCATCAAACATCACAGACAGTTCGATCAGATCTCCCGGATGATCTTTCATCTGTTTTTCAACCTCTGCCTTTGTGAATTTGACTTTCTTCTCATAACTGTGTTTCTTTCCATAGACATCGGTTCCAGTCAGTGTAAATATAAAAGTCGGATCCCCAACATCCATATTCAGATTACCTGGGTCCAATGCTTTTGTGATCGTAATGCTTCCTTTCGGCCCTGTACGGTCATGTGTGTTTGTAATCACTGTAAGATCCTGATCATTTTCATCCGTATCATAGGTTGGTCTGTATCCGATCTCAGATTCTCCCGTGATCAATCCTTCTTCGACTTCTTTCCATGTATAATTGACTTTTTTCCCATTGACTTTCACAGGAAGTACCTTACTGGACGCTTTCCAGTTATTCTTCGCACTGAGCATCAATGTTTCTTCCACTTTACCATCAGCCAACAGATTAACTAAGACAGACTTTGGGCGTATGCCATCTTTATTCCCATGATCATTCCATACCTTTTTAACCTTTTTCTTCGTCGTATCTGGTGTATGCGTATTCGTGATCATGATATTCTTCGTTGTTGTACCATTATCATCTATTGTCTCATTTGTCTCGTAAGTATCGACATATCCTGTTTTTGCATTACCTGTCAGCTTGTCATAGACTTCTTCTTTCACTTCATACTCAAATGGTTCGCTAGCTTTGTCATACTTATCGAGACAATGATATGTTACATCATCTGACCAGTTATTTGTTTCGTCTAATGTAATGGCATTTTTGTATTTCTCACCATTTCGATATAATTGAGCTTTGATCGATATCGGCCTCAGATCATCTCCATTGTCACCATCTTCCCAAACCTTTTGTACATTGATATCGACATATTCTGGATTTTCATGGAAGTTCGTAAACGAAATCACATACATCGCATCATTCCAGTGTGTACTCGTCAAAGTATAACCTTTTGGAACATCTTCACGAAACTCCCACTTCTCATGATCATCCTTCTTGATATCCGTAAACATTGTCCAGTTATTATCTTTTGTCAGTGTATACACCTTTACTTCTTTTGTTGTCTTATGTGTTGCCTTGATCGTAACAACATCTGGACGGATCTTTGCTGCATTGTCATGATCGTCCCATATCTTCTTCAATGCAATATAATCCAGTTTCCGGTTGACTAAAGTATCTGAATCATGCACATATGTTGTTGTATCATTATCCGTATTATTCTCGGCTTTTACATCATGAATGAGATTTTCTTTCGTATCATTGATCACTTTACCCTTAAATGTTAATGTCTTGTCTGATTTCTCGTATCCATCTGGTGCATAGATTTCTTCTACTTCATACATATCACTGTCTGTTCCATCCTTTGCATAGATATCAGTCGGCAATCCAATAAATTCCAGATATTCAAACTGGTCATCCTGTGATGTAGTGGTGACGATCGTATCACCCTTCTTAAAGATATTTTCTCCTTTGCTATTAACGATATCTGTTTTCGCTTTTAAGGCAAATATAGCTCCCGCCAGCTTGTTTCCGTCTTGATCGGTCTTGATCAGGTGGATGCCGTATTTTTGCAGAGTATCATTAGCTTTGGCATGAATACTTGCTTTCTTTGCAACCTTTAAGGCGATATCTTCCTCTTCTGGATCCAGAACCTCTACCGTAGTCTTGATCGTTTTCTCTGGCAGATCTTTATACGATCCTTGGTTGTTAAAACTGATATTGATCTCGTATTTTCCTGATTTTTCTGCATATGTCGGTGTAAATGCCACATCTTTATCCGTCACTTCCACATCTTCTGCTCCATCGTCATCATAAAGGATTCTCCAGCTAAAGTCCTCTGCCTTGAATTTATCACCTTTTAAGAACCTGTTCTTTGGCATGGCAACGATCTTTAACGGCTGTTCCTCGATAAACTTATCTTCTTCGATCTTTAAGATCTGATCCATGACGTATGTTGTCTTAAGAACTGGATTTCCATAGAACATCTGGCTGACATCTTCTACATTGGAGGTGTTGAAAGATGAAAGATCGAGTGTTTTGATGGAATCCATGGCATAAAACATCTGACTCATATCCACGACTGCGGATGTATCAATATTTTTAAAATTAATCTCTGTAAGATTCCTGCAATTTTTAAACATTTTAGATGATATTGCATTCATGTAGATGACCTGTCCGGCTCTTTGACTTGAGATATAACAATCACCACCATCGTTCCAAAGCACAATACTGCCATCTTTATTCTGAGAAACATCCGTTGTCACAGCTCCTTCTGGTGCACTCTTCCACGTGAAAGTCACAGATTCCGCATCCTTGATCTTCTGGTTCAATTTTTCGCCTTTTTCCAACACATAAGTACCTGTACTTACATTATTGTCTTCATTTCCAAACGGATCTTCCTTGTCTGGTACTTTATCATCATCACGAATATCATTGATACTTCCTGCGGTTGTATCCCATGTCAGTTCTACTTCATGTTTTTCCTGATCTTTGATATAGCCTGTCGGAGACTTGATCTCTTTTATGTAATACTTTCCTAAATAGAAGTTAGTAGTTTCTTTTCCATCCATATCCTTTCTTGTAAAATGGATTTCCTTCTCTTTTGTCGTTGTCTTTTGATCGATCAGTTCGTCCTTCTTCCAGACGAGCGTTCCGTCATCTTTCTTGATATTCTCATCCGCATACAGCCCATAGACTGCTCCTGCGATCTGATCATTGTCATAGATAAAACTCTGAGAATCCTTGTCATAATCTGTTAAGATATCTCCCGTCTTACTGAACGTAATTTCTCCATAGACTGGCGTATCCATCTGGTCAAACCTGCAGCTTCCATTTCCAGCGTTATCGTACGTGATCTTGATGCTTGTGGATTCCCCGCTTAACTCAAAAGATTTTTCTTCTGCGTCATCCATGTTGTAGCCTGCTGGCGCAGCAGTTTCCTTGATCGTATATTTTCCATATGGAAGATAGCACTCTGCAGTTCCATCTCCACTCGTTCCTGTAGTCAAAGTTGCCACAATATCCTGATCTTCATCATAGATTTCATAGACTGCATCATTTAACAGCTTCTTTGTCTCTGATGAACGTTTGACTAGTTCGATCCTGATCTTATTTTCATCATCTTTATACGGACCAAACGTGACTGTCTTATGGACATCAGACTTGATCAAGACCACATCTTCATCTTCCATCATTTCATGCTTTGGATCACCCTTGATCTGATGCAATGTATAAACACCGATCGCTAACGAGATTGAAGTTGCTTCTCCTTTTTCATCAGTTATCAGAGTATCGACCACTTCTCCATGCGGATCAATGATCTGAAATTCCGCCCCAGATTCCGGTACATACTTATCTTTATTTACGGACATTTGCTTTTTGATCGAAATCTTTGCGGATTTTGTATAATCGTCTTTTAAAACGAATTCATACACTTTGACTTCATCCTCGATCGATGCTTTCATTTCTGTGGAATACTGCGGTAGCGCAAGGTCATAGCCTTCGACACCTCTGGTCTGCACGACTATAAACCCTGTCTTCTTTACGAAATCTTTTAGGAGCATCGCTGCCTTTCCTTCGGAATCTGTGACTAATGTTCCAAGAATCGCATCTCTATTATCTTTTTTCAGTTTTTCAATGTAATGAAGCCTGTCCTGTGACGTTGTCAATGTCTGATCCTTGAAATCTTTCACCATAGATTCATCCAGTACAACAAACTCAGCCCCTGGTTCTGGTTTAGACTTTCCATTCTTGACCATCGTTTTTCTGACCCGGATCTTGTCTCCATTATAATAATTATCCAGCTCAAATTTTTTAAATTTCTTATCGCCATCTTTGATCGTTACATCAAAATCATCAGCGATCTTATAATTATCACTTCCTTTTGTCTGATGAACCGTGTAGATACCAGGATCTAACTTTCCAGATTGAGCTGCACCATTTTCATCCGTGATCAATGTTTCTATGACTTTCTTTGTCGACTGATCGATGATCTGGAATTCTGCCTTATATTCTTCTTTTTTTGTATAAGTTCCAGTTTCCTTATCACTGATCCTTGTAACCTTTGTCAACATGATCCCTGCATGCTGCTTTGGATCGTTTGATTCAACCTTATAGATCATTTTAGATCCATCAATGCTTACCCATTTGTCCGGTACCATATCATATCCATCGGTCGTTTTCGTCTGATGAATACGGTAAGCTCCATAAGGAAGTAAATCTGTTTCTGCGATCCCTTTGTCATTCGTTGTGATCGTCTGTTTTAAGTTATTCTTGGAATCATAAACCTCAAAAACTGCCTGTGCTTCTGGAACATTTTCCCCGCCAAACGTCTTTACAACCTGTATCGTTCCTTCATATTGCTCTTCTTTCAGATACTGGGATGTATTTTTATCGACCGTGACTGATATATCATTACTAGATACCTTATATCCCAACGGAGCATACTTCTCATGTAAACGGTAATATCCCGGATACAGATCTGTCACTTTTGCATAACCATCCGCATCAGTTACCATCTGTGTCACAAGTGTTCCTGCTTTATAGACAACACTCTTGTTATCGGAGCCTGTGATATCATGGTCAGCATATAGCTCATAGACAGCATTCTGCAAGTTTGCTTCAACTCCTAGATCCCCTCGTTTATTCTTTACAGTTCCCTGTTTAAAGATTTCCAGATCACTCTTTTGAAATTCATTGGTATAGTTAAATGTGAATGATCTGACTCCACCCTGTTCCACTTTGCTCTGATCTGTCTGATCTGGGATCAGGTGTCCGAATGCGGATTTTGTTTCCCTGACCATCCAAGTGTGGACCGAGTCACTCTTTAAGGCTGAAATCTTCTGCTCTGCAAGTTTTTGTGCTTCCTGCATTGCCACAGCATATGCTTTTGCCGAAGAATCGTACCAGCCATTATCTGTCGCTTCTTTTTGCTGACTTTTTGAAAGATCGTTCCAATTCTTTACATAAGTCTTTTTCGTTGATGTCACACTATAACTTACCGTTCTTTGAACAGTATAAGAAGCTTCTCCATTGTCATCGGTTGTTACACTTCCTTGATAATTCCCATCCATATAGATCTGAAATACTGCTCCAGAAAGCCCTGCTCTTGTTTCCGCATCTTTCTTTTTGATCTTGATCCTTACATTATCTGGGCTGGTTCCTGACTTTGTTGCACTCGTTTTCGCTTTTTCAATATCTGGCGGTGTATGACGAAATCCGAACAAAACCTGATGGGAATCCAGTTTCTTCTTTTTCACACATTTCTTCACAGTATAATAATAGATTGTTCCTTCTGGATCCTGATCACTGATCATTTTACAGAACTTTTTTGCATCTTTCTGCGAATAACCCCTGTCCACATTTTTTCCTGCCTGATAAACGGTATTTTGCTTATTCGCTCCATGTCCACATGCCCAGATGTATGCCTGACACAATGACAGATCTTTTGTATTCTTGCCACTTGACCTGAAATACCAGTTTAATGCTTTTGCAATTCCCTTTTTTTCATAAGTTGCTGCATTGATCGTCTTGTATTTTAAGGTATCTCCAGAACACATGGTCTTTCCTGAGTTTAAGCAAAACACTCTACGGCCGTCAGCTGTCATACTCCACAGACCTTCTGATGCAGGCCGATCGATCTCTGAGATCTTATTACTTGATAATGCTTGGCTCATCACCAGTTTGGCTTCTCCTGTGAAAGCCTTGACGTCACTGTTCTTCAGGAACAGTGATTCCCCTGAACCACTCAGATACATTGTCATGATCATCAGGAGGGTAAGAATACTTACCGATATCTTTTTACAGATCGTCTTCATTTGTTTCAAACTTTCTTCCCCCTTTTTACTTGTAACGGTTTGTGAAATATCCTGGCTGTCCTTCCTTGTCGATCCTTCCATACTCAGAATCTACGTGGTCTCTCGAAAATCCAGTTCCATTCTGTCCTTCCAGTTCGATCGATCCATTAAACATACCGTCATCATGAATAATGTTGTGTGTATCGAATGATCCATCTGTTTTCTTCCAGACAGCATACAATTCACAAATCTGTCCAGCATCGCAGAGAGTATTGACTGACTGTCTGTCGGTATATTTTGCTTTGATCGCATTCGGATCTTCACTCCATCCAAGGAAGGTATATCCCGGCCGTTCAAATGTATTTGCTGGCAGGATATCATCCTGTCCATATTTTAATTCCACAGTCTTTTTGCTGCCTGATGCACCATTTCCATCAAATGTTACTTCATAAGAGTTCTTGGACCAGACAGCATAAAGTGTCATACCCTCCGTGTTACTCCATGTGATCGTCTCTCCTGGAGAATACCGTGCTCTCACCGCATGTTTATCTGTATTCCATCCAACAAAGGCATAGCCTTTTTTCGTGTATCCATTCTCAGCAAAGCTGTAATTTTGATCGTACGTGGCTGTTCCATCATTCACATATCCAGAATCTTCTCCATTTCCATCATAGTTTACAGTGTATGTATTCGCTGTCCACTGGGCTGTCTCTGTATAATTACCACATACCAGCCAGCCTGTATTGGACATCCATTTTGTTCCTTCATCCAGCCATCCTGTCAAGGTATAACCTCTCCTTGATACATTTGGAAATGAAAAATTATCTCCATCGGTAAAATTCCATGTTACGTCCGCACCATCTCCACCATTTCCGTTGTAATAAATGCTGCGGCTTGGCTTTTCCAGATTCAGATTTATAGAACACCAGTCATAAGTTTTCCATCCATCTCTGTCAGCGGAAGCCACTCCGACCAATCCAGTACTTACATGGATATTTACTGATTTCCAATATTCTTGAGTATCATGATAGGAATTTTCCCAAAATCCATCATTTCCTCCGCAATAAAGCGTTATATCCTTGCTCGGATCTGAAAATACTGGTTTATCCACCGTTACCCATTCCCAGGATCGATGCTGTTCATGGGCCGGTAACAGATACCAGACCTTGATCGTTAAAAGTGTATAGTTGTTGTTACTGTTCTTCTCTGAATATATCGTCTGTTTATTCACTGTAAGCTTATAATCTCCGCCTCCACCGGAATACGTCGTTACCGTATATGGATGTCTGGAATTATTAAATGTCCCACCGTTGACATTTTTATTTTTTTCATATTCATCACTATGAATATACATTGTCAGACTATCACTTTTCCCATTTGGTCCATTGATGTTCACTGTTAAATGTCCATCTTTAAAATGTTTGTTTCCTCCTGTATTATATGATTGATAGGCATGTGCCTTCTTCATCTGATACCATGCCAGAACGGAAACAAATGAAACCATGACCACTAATACCACTACGATCTTTCGTTTTCTTTCCAAGATCTTTTTTGCATTCTTCATCACATCCTCCTCTCCATCTATTTTTATCTATCTTCCTTTTGTTTCCTGATCTTCTGTCCATGATTCCTCATACAGTACACCACATACCGGTATCTTCCATGTCCTCGGTACGGATGACAGGTTATAAGTGTGACCATATCTTTCCCTTTTTGAATCAGAATCTTGTCCATATCATATGGATCGATCACTTTAATCTTTGTAACCCGATAATCCAGTCTTTCCCATGGATTTCTAATGATCACCTGATCGCCTGTTTTTAACTGTTCGATGTCCCGAAAATACGGAATTCCCCGATATCCCCGATGTGCAGCGATCACGCAGTTGCTGTCTTTTTGTCCTACTGGCAGGGATGTCTGTCCCATGATCGCTGCTCCTTTTCTCATATTTTCCATCGTCGCTCCCAGATATAATGGAAGTTTCTGTTTCATCTTCGGTATCTTAATGTAACCGAAGGTATTTTTTTCGTTTCTTAAGACGATCGGTGCACTGCGGTAACTGAATACATCCTTTAGTCCTGCTTGTTTTTCTTTGAATATCTTCCTATTATAGCGGACTACTTTTTGATACAGTAGATCATCCTGTTTTCTTTTGCTTCTCCTCTGCGTCAGTTCTTTCACCGTCTGATCGGACTGTTTTTGTTTCAGATATGATATGATCTCCGGATAAAGCAGTAACGTGATCCCTATTACCAGAAAAAAGATTCCAACAATATTTATGATCTTTTGTTTCACCCATATCTCCTTTCCCCGCTTTTTCTTTTCATCTTTTCATATACTTTTCTGGCTGCGATCAATACACAAATGATCAATAGTCCTGCAAAGATGGCCCGTTTGTAAACTTCCATCCATTGCGAATGATGATTTCTTGCTCTTATCTCTTCCTCTTTTGCATGATAAGCTGTGCGAACTCCTCGGACTAATAAACGCTTGTCATTGACTCCATAGGGTGTGCAAGTAACCAATGTTACAAGATCTTTTCCTTCCATGATCTGAAGTTCCTTTGTATCTTGTGGTTCCACGACTGTGATCTGATCCACACGGTAAGCAAGCTTTTTATCCAATACATGTATAAAAAAGAAATCTCCCTTTTTCATCTCTGTCAGATCTGTAAAGATTTTTGCAGAACTAAGCCCAGTATGTCCAGTCAGCACCGCATGGGTATCTTTTCCTCCAATCGGAAAGGAAGATGCAGCCAGATGTCCGATCCCATGTTCCAAAACTGTCCCACTTGTCCCATGATAGATCGGCATATTAATTGAAATGCAAGGAATCTTTAAATATCCCATAATCGATGATCCATCAATATTTAATATTCTGTTATAATGAACCGTCTCTCCATCTAAGCGTTTTTCCTTAAACGGATCAGTCAACTGTATTGAAGATCGCAGCAATTCCCCATTATACTGTTTCGCTTCATCCATTACTTTTTTTATGATCGCCTGATCCATTCCGGCTGCCTTTTCCTGATAACTTTCCACTGTCGAACCTGCACTCTTTTCAAACAGATAGTTGCTTACAAATGGATAAGACAGCAGAAAAAAGCCGGCCAGAATAACCAGAATCGGTATGATCTTTTGTTTCATTTTATCTTTGTGATTGTCTTCCGTTTTTGTTCAAGATCAAGATCCCACATCCAGCAACAACAACCCCTGCAATGATCAGAAAATAGTTTCCTGCCCCACCTGTCATTGGCAGCATGAACTGCTTCTGATTTGTGATCTGCATATTGATATATGCATTTCCAGAATCATCGTGTTTTGTCATCGTTGCCTTTGTCTCATCCACAGTCGCACTCGCTGCTGTAGTCTGAACCGTCACATCATTCTTTAATACCGCACCATTAGTAACTCCATCATTTGCTGTGGAATCTGCATCAGACTTACTCTGGATCCCTGTGATATTTGCTTCGGTTGGTGTGATATCTGCTTTTGTCTCTTTGACCTTAATGATCACTTCTTTCTTTAACAGGGAGTATCCTGCATCGGAGTGTGTTTCTGTAAATCCATATTCATCTCCTTCGATCCCATTGATCACAAGTTTTCCATCAGAAGACGGACTAAACTGAGTCGCATCAGCTTCTTTTGCAGACTTTCCTGTTACCTGATAAACACCTGCTCTATCTGCTCTTGCTACCAGATAGTAATTATCTGTCTTATTTTTTACAACGAATTTAACCTTTGTTGCATCTCCCTTGCTGTCAGAAAATTTCTTTGTCAGATCATATCCGTAAGAGTATACGATACATTTGTCTTTTAAAATATCATAATAATTCGTATTTGTTCTCTTCCACGTAAGGGATACATCGTTTGGATTTCCTTTATCACCAAGAATAACGCTGTCATCTGTGTTCACCTTAGCTGTATAGTATATAACGATATATTTATCAGAATATTTCTTATTCAACTCATTAAGTCCTGCTTTTGTCATCTCGATCTTCATTGCAGGATCGTTTCCAGATTTTCCGTATGTTGCTGCAAACTTTGGATCCGTGTCGGAACTCTTCCATACAGCCAATGCACCACTCTTCTCAACATTGTTCACATTTGTTCTGTCCGCTGCATCCTTAGTTTCATAGATTGCGATCACGGCATCTTTCCCATATGTCATTCCATTTGCCATTGTATCGTTAAATGTATAAGTTGACAGATAGGTTGTTGATGATGTGATATGTGGCAATTTGGAAATGAACTGATAATCCAGTCTTTCTGCTTTAGAGGCTGTCACGGTACTCTGGTATTTGTATTCATTTCTTGCAGAAGTAAAATCTGCCAGTCTGTCTGTATTGGCAGTTGTTACATTGTCCTGATCTGGATTATTGCGTACTCTTTTGTCAAGTGTTGGATTTCCAGTTTCATTCTTTGGATAGCAGATTACATCATAGAACCAGTCATCTCCCTTAGAATCCGTGGATGGCAACTGTACAAACCATGGATTTGTTGTGTAAGTTACATTTTCTGGTACCTTTGTCTCAACGATCAGGTAAAGACCCAGTGGCAATTTGTCTTTACTTGTCACACCATTAGCATTAGTCTCATCCATGGCTGTCCCATTCTTTCCCATGTAATCTTCTAATTTATCTTTCGTTACCGTATTATCTTCTAATGCCTTGGCAAGTTTCTCATTGATCTGCTGGCTTGTGAAATATGTCTTGCTTCCTTCTGTTTTAGCTGCATCAGAAGATGTCAAACCCAAAATCTGCTGTATTGTGGTTGGAAGTTCATAGATCATCTGAATCTTTCCATTCTCACTCTGCTGTTCAACATCTCCAACTCGCAGATAACTAAATTCCACACCTTTGATCGCATATTTTTCCAAGGCTGCTTCCGCTGCAGCGTCCTGTTTTCCTGTTGGTGTAAACTGACTGGTATTAACACCGGCCTGTTTTGCTGCTGTCATGTCATATTTGTGAATCGTTATGGATCCGGTTTTGCTTGTATCGACCACATCTGTTGATGCCGCTTTGATATTAACGATAGGTGCAAGCATCATTGCTGCAGATAATACAGCAATCGTTATTTTTTTAATCATATTTTGAATCTTCATTTTTCTTTCCTCCTATTTTTTAGAATAGAAAAAGCACAGAAATCATTGATCATACTCAATGATTCTGTGCTTTTCTTTATGTAATATATACTATTTTATTTATCTGTCAAATTAGTTTTGTCAGGTGCGATCATGATCGTATTCCAAAAAGAATCCTTGACTGCCTCTGTCTGAATCTCATCTACTACTGTATCAAGATCGACATCACTTGTTAACTTCTTGCTCGCATCCATTACGGAAACTTTATCGT